>SXGS01673079.1_pt1 | contig 47127 bp, 43 predicted proteins | sample 3174681 | NCBI WGS metagenome assembly SXGS01 (sample SAMN11356861, study PRJNA531348) | freshwater metagenome | isolation source: freshwater sample F1-80 | place: China: Fuxian Lake, Yuxi | collected 2017-12-25
CATCGGCGGTGGAATGCCCGTCGGTGCGTACGGCGGCCGAGCCGACATCATGGCGAAGGTCTCTCCCGCCGGCCCCGTCGATCAGGCCGGCACGCTCTCCGGCAATCCACTAGCGATGGCCTGCGGCATCGCGACGCTGCGAACGCTGCGCGAAACGAATCCGTATGCGTTGCTTGCCGCAAAGACCGAGCGGCTGTGTCGCGGCCTGAGCGACGCCGCATCGGCCGCTGGAATTGCTCACACGCTGCCGCATGTCGGCAGCATGTTTACGCTCTTCTTCAATCCCGATCCGGTGACGAACAACACCATCGCCGGCCGCAGCGACACGAAACGCTTCGCCCGTTATTTTTGGGGTTTGATCGAACACGGCATCTATCTGCCGTGCAGCCAGTTCGAGGCGAATTTTGTCTCGGCAGCGCACTCCGACGCCGACATCGACGCGACGATCGCGGCGGCAAAAGAGGTGCTGGCAGAATTAGACCGAAGCCATGCGCAATGAGATGCTTGCTCACGCCAATCAATAAAGGCCGTTTCAAGAACGAGCACAACGCGCGAGCGAGTGGTTGTTTTCCCGACGATTTGGCCACTCGCTCGCGCGTCGTGCTTTGTTCGGTAACCGCTTCTAGGTGAGTCGGCGTTTTGAGAGAAATGCGAACTGTGATTTCGTGCTGACTTGAGAGCGAGCCTCGAATCGATGGTGGAACTTCGCCAGCGATTAGGCAGCCCACGGAAAGTTTGGGTGAGCGAGGTCCGCCGCGACGGATCCCCGTCCCGATGGTTTGTGTCGCTCTCAGAAGGCTGACGAAGCTGATCCGTCGCAGGGACTCCCGCTTGCCATGCGCATCCCGTTTCGCCATCGGCTCGACCACGGCTGTCACCTTCCTGACGACGGCTCGTCGAACACACTCTGGTGATTCGTGTTCGCATCGAAACACAAAAGGCTCGGTGATTCATCGCTTGGTCTCCAAGGAGTCGCTGCCTCTTCAGAATTCCAACGATTGGCACTCCGACTGCCATCTGCCGAACGCCGCCCGAATGCGAGTCAGCCCATCCAGACGGGACGTTCCCGCTGAGGCAATCGCTGGACTCGGCTCGATTCGGAAACACGAAGGCTCAGAAGGATCCAAGCCATGACCACCCTATCACAGACCAAGAAAGTGGTTCGCGAACTGACCGCGTTGCGAACCGATGACTCCCTCAAGAAGTCGGCCGAGCGTCATCGCTGCTGCCGTTGCTGTCGTTGCTGTCGCTGTCGCCGGTAGTTGCTGGACCAATCGGCGAGCGGAGGTTGTCCAGCCTCGGATGCGTGGGAATTCACAATCGCATCACCATCGCTCCATCAGCCAGTTCAAGCTGGCCGCTCGCTGTTTTCGCCGTACCGCGACCGCCAGGAAGCGGCCTGCAGTCACCTGTAAGACCACCCCCTCACGGTCGCGGCACGGTTTCCATCGGAAGGAATCGATCATGTCCCTCGCCACGCTCGACGCTGTTTGTTCGATGAACTCCTCAAGATTGCTCATGCCGGGAATCGGCTATGCACTTCGCGAACAGAACCGCTACGTCCTCAACGATCCAGCCATCAATGCCGTCGAGATCACTTTTGAACGAGCCGACGATCCTCTGCGAATCGACCGCTATCTCGGCGATCAAGAGTTTGATCATGTCGGCATCCACGCCCTGAAGCTTTCGGTCGCCAGCCCGGATGCTCCGGGCCACAACTACCTCGAAACGCTGCTGGCCATCGCGGAAGAGAACAACGCCGAGTCGATCAGCGATCACCTGGGCTTCACCCGCGACGCTCACCACGGCGTCGAGATGGGGCACTTTGCTCCGCCCCCGTTCACGCCCGCCGCTCTCGACGCAACCTGTCACAACATTGACTTCGTGCAGACATTTTTTGGTCGGCGCGACCGGCGGTTCTACATCGAGAACATCGCATATCTTTTTCAATTCGAGGGGACTCTGACCGAGGCGGAATTCTTGTGGAGGGTGCTGCGGAATACCGGCTGCGGCTGGTTGCTCGACGTGACCAACGTCTACGCCAACGCGACCAACTTTGGGTTCGATCCCTATGACTTCATTTCCGAAGTCATGCCGGCGGCCGACCGAGTTCAAATCCATCTGGCCGGAGGCTTCTTCGACGAGCAAGCGGGCATGTACATCGACAGCCATTCGGAACCGATTCCGGAACCGGCGTGGAACCTGTACCGCCACGCGCTCGATCAAGGTCGCAGCAAAGTGGACGCCGTGTTTCTCGAACGGGATCAAAACTATCCCGACGAACGTGGCTGGCGGCGTGAAATTCGCCAGGTGCGAGCTATCGCGGAAGAAATCTGTTCGCCGCACTAAATCGTTTTGAGATGCAAGTGAAAGCCCCCTGGTTCTCCGGGGCGGAGTGTGGAAGTTCTGTTTGGATGATGTCGCCGATTGTTGGGAAGGCCGGCGACAAAGTCCTGCGCAAACGGCATGACCACACTTCTCCCCGGAGAGCCAGGAGGCAATGAAGAATGACCGTAGTTCCAAGTTCGTGGCGGACGCTGCCAGCGTCCGTCAACAAATCTCGGCAATGGTTTTCGCCGACGCTAGCAGCGTCGGCCACGATGATGCGAACTTGGAACGACTGAATGATGCAGTACTCAATGACCAAGGATTGCCGTCGTGACCACTCTGACTTCACCGTCGCTGGAAACTTACCGCGATCAAATCCAGCGCTGTGCCCAAACGATGGCGCTGGGCTACGTCGAGGACGTGCGGCCATTCTTGGCCAATGGCTCGAAGATCGAGCAGGTCAAGTTGTTCACGGACGGGAATCTCGACAAACGCATTGACAAAATTCTGGATCAAGTGGAGTTGCTCAAGCCGGTCTTCGATCAGCTCGAAGACCTTGTCTCGGAGTACATCCTCGAGGTGCCTCTGGCCGCGTATGACACGGGTTGCTCGGACGGCGATCGGTTCCTTCGTTGGCTCGGCCTGACGCAGGTTGCGACTCCTGAACAGCAGGACTACATCGCCTGTCAGCTCGCCCGGCACGAAGTCGAAAATGTTGCCCGCCAGAATCGGCTGGGACATGTCCGCTTCCAGGAACTCCGCAGCATGACGGAACGATTGAAAGAGGAACTCGGAACGAATCCGAAGCTGCGCGTGCATCTCAACCCCATTCGGACTTGGGCAACGTTTCAAACGACCGTGCTGCTCGGCGAAGAAGCGACGATTCCGGCGCACGTGATGTTCTTTGCCTGTGGAAATCAAATCCGAACGTCGGCCTTCGAGGAAGCTGGCCGGTACTTCGTCGAGGAGTTGACGACCCACGGCCCGCTGACGCTACGGGATTGGAAGCGGCTGGATCGGTCTGTCTCCTGCGGCGAATTGATGGAGTTCTGTCGCGATGCCGCGGAGATGGGATTCGTGGCATTCGGCTAATTGAAATCTCAGTCGCGGGAGCGACTGAGCTACGTAGGCGAGTCGCTCCCGCGACTCGCATTCGGCTCTGATCTGTGAAATCAGACATCTGATCTGTGAGACTGAGGCCGCCGGACGAATGTAGCTCTCTCTCGTTCGGCGGCTTCTTCACTGAACCACCCACAACCAATGTGGGAGAACATCATGCTGGCTCTGCAATCTGCTCCGACCATTCTTCCGCCGCGACCGCGTAGCGAGCCAGTTCGTGGGATCGATCCCCACGCAAACACGAATCCGCTGCGGCATCTCTTCGTTGCCAACCGTGCGAAGCTGTTGCTGACCTACTTGCTCTTCAACGTCGAGAACGTACTGCGGTTGTCGCAGCCACTGGTGTTGGGGCTGGCGATCAATAATTTGCTGCACGATTCCTCGTTTGGGCTACTGCTGTTTGTCGGCCAGCATTTGACGCACTTGCTGATCAGCTCGCTGCGGCAGATGTACGACACGCGAGTTTTCACCAACATCTACACCGACCTCGCCACGAAGCTGGTCATCGAGCAACGTGACCGCGAGATCGGAACCTCACGAGTCGCCGCTCGCAGTTCGCTTTCGCGTGAGTTCGTTGAGTTCTTCGAGAACTATGTGCCGCTGCTCATCAAATCGCTGTACTCCGTCGTCGGAGCGCTGGTGATGTTGGCGTTCTACGATCGCAGTCTCGTCCCCATCTGTCTGGGACTGCTGCTGCCGGCGGTCGTCTTGAACCGCATCTATTCGCGACGCACGTTTGAGCTGAATCGCCAATTGCACGACGAACTGGAACATGAAGTCGATGTCATCGACGGCAATCATGCGCCCGCAATCCGCCGCCACTACGACGCGGTGGCTTCGTGGCGAGTGAAACTCTCGGACTGCGAAGCGCTCAACTTCGGCACGATGGAGTTGTTCGTGTTGGGCGTGCTGGTGCTGGCTCTGCTACGGACCTGCTCGCTGGCTTCGGCGACTCCCGGAGACATCTTCGCCGTGTTCCGCTACGTCTTGATGTTGCTGATGGGCTTCGATGGTGTGCCGAGACTCGTCCAGCAATTCAGCCGGCTGCGGGATCTGTCGCAACGACTGCGTCGAGCGTAGTGCAAGCGGCCCGCCTGCAATCTGCCAGAACACAGGCGAGCCGCCTGTGCTACGTTCGGCCATGCAAATACTCGTTGAGGAAGTGCAGCGTCACTTCCTGGTCATTTGCCAGATAAGCGTTCAAGTCGCCGATGGAAAGGACGCCCACGAGTTGTCCTTCGGGACTGACGACCGGCAGATGCCGGATGCGATGCGTTCTCATGGTCGCTCGCGCCTCGTCAATCGACATCTCTGGCGAGCAGCACGCCATGTGCGAGGTCATCACGTCCCCGACAAGCGTCTCTTTCGGATTGCGTTGAGCAACCACCACGCGACGCAACACGTCCCGTTCGGTGAAGATGCCGCACATCCGGCCGTTCTCGGTGATGATCAGTGCTCCGACGGAGTTCTGATCCATGTGTTGCGTCGCGGCCAGGACCGTTTCGCGTCGCTCGATGGTGAGCACCGGACGGGGTGGTTTCGCTTTGAGAAGATCGTTGACGTTCGCCATGTTGCTGCTCCTGTTGCGGAAGGTCGGAAGGAGACCGAACCAGCCTCATCAGGACGCGATCTTATGACAGTTTTTTCCGGCGTGCAGTCCCTAATTAAGAAATCTGTCACGCGAGTCGATTACTTCTCAGATAGATAGCCGATCGGAAGCAGAGCCTTCTCGTCCCGACGTTGTGGACTTACTCGGTCGGCGGATGTAATCGGTGGAGCGGAGTGTTGATCCCCGGCAGCGACCGGCTCTTCACGAGAGGCAACCGGACGGCGGTTCGGTGTCGCGTCACGAGCGGCCGACGCCGGAGCACCCTGTTCCGGAAACGTGCGGATCGTCGTGACGATCTCCTTGATCTGATCGAACTTCGCCCCGGTGGGGAGTTCCAGCGTCAAATCCATTCGCCGAGTAACGTGCGATTGAATCGGCAATCCCGATTCGCGATCGATGGTACATGTGCCGAAGCAGTGCCCATTTCGCAGCGTCATTTTTTCGGTCGCACCCGCGTGTTGGACCACGTTGCTGGCCTGCTGAATTTGAGCCGGCACGATATGGCCGAAGAGCTCCAGTGTCGCGTAGCGATCGTTGATCTCACCCAACCGGTAAGCGGTGTCGATGGTCATGGGGATCGGCCGCATGATCTGACGATTCTTTCGCCAGGAAGCGCCGACTTTCACGGTGGCGTCCGCGTTCAAGTCATCGACGTTGTACGGCAACATGCCCACGCTGTCGTCGATGAAGTTGGCGATCCCTTCGTCCTCTTGAGTCGCCGCCAACCGCGTGAGCAATTCCTGCTGCTGACTGACCGGAGCGTGTCGCACGCAGCGTTTCAAGAAGGCCTCAAAGTCGAAGACTTGAACGATCCGATTGTCAGCCCCCAACTCAAACGAGAAGCCGTTATCGACCAGCCCGTGATAAACCCAAGCTGAATCCGGAATGGTCTTTGGCAGCAAGGCCGAGTCGTAACTGACCTTCTCACCCGCGATGTCATGTTCGTAGCGGACTTGTTGATAACGGACACCGAGCCGCTTCACTCCTTGCTCGATCCCCTCAACGGTCACGAAAAGCTTCATGGTCAGTTGCGACGAGCTTTCAATGGGCCGGCCTCCGTCCGGAGACAACTGCCGCAGCCGCTGCTCGACAGTTTTGAAGAGCGGAAATCGCGTCCCAACTTTCAACCGAAATTCGAGATTCTCGGCGGGAAGTTCTTTCTTCGCGGTCTCGCGGCTCTTCTGGGCCTTCGCGCGTTCACCCAATTCCGGAATGGCTTCTTCAGCGCTTGAATCGGCGTTCTCGGAGCCGAACCAGCCGCAGCCAGATAAGCTCAACAGCATTCCGCAGACGGCTACCCAACCTGCAACTCTTGTCCTCATGACGACCTCGCTTCTTCCATGCTGCCCCGCCAAATTCGGCGGGAACATATCAGTCGCTGGTCAGCCGGCAAAGACGATTTCGTCGCACATAAAGTAGACGAGTCACTCCGTGACTCGAAGGCTCCGGTCACGGAGTGGCCGGTCTACTCAAGTCGGCACGCTCAACGGTTCGCCGTTGTCTTTGGCCGAGAGTTGCAGCAAAAACGGAACGGCCACCTCAGCCCAGCGAGCAGGATCAACATAACGGCCAGCCGACGCCCCGAACGCGCTCTGCAACATCTCTGTGTTGATAATGCCGGGATCGAGCGGAATCGCGGCCATTCCATCCGGCAGCTCTTGAGCCATCGCCTGTGTCAGTCCTTCAATCGCCCACTTGGTCGCGCAGTAAGGGGCGACATCCGCCGAGGTGGATCGTCCCCAACCGGAGCTAAAATTGACGATCACGCCCTGTTGCCGCGCGATCATCGCCGGAACGAAATGCCGCACGACGTTCGTGACCCCTTTGATGTTGACGTCGATGACGGCGTCGAATTCGTCGACCGGAACGTCCCACAGCGCCGCGTTGCGATTGATGATCGCCGCGTTGTTGAGCAGCAAATCCGGCGGACCAATCTCCGCCAGCACGCTCTTGGCCCACTCAGCCACATCTGCATCACGGCTCACATCGAGGACGTCAAACCGATGCGGTGCCGTATGCCGGACGCGCATCGACTCAATCGCCAACGTCTGCCGGCCGCAGCCGACCACGCGATGACCAAGGCTCGCGAACTTCGCGGCCATCACTTCGCCCAGTCCCTTGGTGACTCCAGTAATCAAAACCACTCGACTCATGGCAGACTGCGGCATGTGGTGCTCCTCAAACGTGGGGCAGGGTTTCAACCTGCCAGTCCCTGGCAACCATCTCTGGCAGGTTGAAACCCTGCCCCACGATGACGTCATCACCAATTCGTTGCAATTCAAAGTATTGAGCCTGAGAATCCCGGCCCACTGTCACACCCCACCCCCATCAGGAGACTATCAGATGAATCATTTTCGATGGCAGGCCGTTTCCGCAGCCGCCGTTTTTGTGTGCTGCATCGCGGTTGCTGAAGAGAAGGAAAAAGCGACGCAACTCGTCGATGTCAAAGAGATCAAGCTGACCGTTCCCAAAGCCTGGAAGCAGGAAAAGCCAAGCAATCAATTCCGCGTCGCGCAATTCAAGATCGACGCGGCGGACGGTGACAAAGAGGGGGCCGAACTGGTCATCACTCAGTTTGGCGGCGGCGGTGGCGGCGTTGACGACAACATCAAACGCTGGATCAACCAATTCGAGTCGAAGGACCGCAAGTCCAAGGTCACGAAAGGCAAAAGCAAGCTGGGCGAATATGTGGTCGCCGACGTGATGGGCACCTATCTCAAGCCCGACGGGCCGCCGATTGCCGGCAAGACCAAGCCGACCCCCGGCTCGCGAGTGCTCAATGTCATGCTGATGATCGAAGAGAAAGGGGTTTACTTCCTGAAGCTGGCCGGCCCAGAGAAAACCGTAACAGCAGCGGCCACCGATCTGCGAACCTCATTCGGAGCAAAGGCCGACGACGAGAAAGTCTATCCGCCTGAATGAGGTCGTGTGGCGAAGCAGCGGAAATGTAGGCGAGTCGCTCCCGCGACTCGCATTCCGCACGTCAATTAGCTCCCGACGATACGTTTCCCGGTGCGTGAGTTCACAGGCGGAACCTCAGTTGCGGAGCAACTGAGCTACGCAAACACCGCGAGGCAGGCGATTCGCCTGCCTCGTTGGTTTTTCGGACGTCCAATTGCCGGGTTCAGCTTAGTCCCGTTTCAGCAAATAATGGCAGCGTTTGCAGCGGACACGGCGTTTGACCAGGCAGTTGCACTTCGGACAACGCTTGGTTCTCAGGGCAATTTTTCGCTTCGTGCGGGGGCGGATGACCATTTCAACTCGTTCCTCGAACAGTTCAGGCTTGGGCCGGGATCAAATGAGCGGGGAAAACTAGCGAAAGCCCCCTTCAATCTCAAGCGGTTGGCCACAACTTTGCCCGGCCGCTCCTGCACGACGCGTGAGCGAGTGATTATTCTAAATCGCCACTCGCTCGCGCGTCGTGCTGGAGCGCCATCACCACTACCAACAGTGGTCGTGCGGTGCTCTTGCAACAAAATCTGCGATCTGGTTGACAGACCTTGACCACTTCCTACCATCCGCCCGCTTTGATCAAGACGGCTCATGGATGCGAGCCACCGGCGCTTTCAGAATCGAAATCGCAGATAACCTTGAACAAGCACCTGACTATCGCGGCTGGTTGGCCGCGAGCAGGCTCGAACCAAAGGATTGGTCTCGGAGAATTCGCATGGATGCGACGCTCGTTTTGAGCCAGTTGGCTGACATTGCTTTGTCGGCTTCGCAAACCCAGCGGCTCTTCCAGTTCGTAGTTCCGGATTTAGCCGGTCATTGCCGCCTGAAGGCGGAACTACGAACGAGAACAACAATCATCTGACCGAGCCTGTGCCCAAACCGGCTCGGTGGCGCGAGTCGGTTCCCGTTGTTATTTCGCCAGGAACTCAGCACAGGAAGTGCTGAACTTTGGAAGGGACTCCCGCATGACCTCGAAGCCGATTATCGCCCTCAATGCCGATTTCCGTGCCGCCTCCTCTGAGCACATCGCGCTCACCTGGCTCCCCAATGGTTACTTCGACCAAATCAGTGGAGCCAAAACCAGCAAGTCTCCGGGTGGCATCCCGATGATCGTTCCGCCACTTGCCGAGGAAGAAGACCTGCGGGCGTTGCTGGAGAAGTGCGACGGCGTGGTGCTCGCGGGCTGTTCTCTCGATCTCGATCCACGGCGACTGGGCTTCGACAAACATCCGGCAACGAAGCCGATGGCGACTCGACGCGAAGATTTTGATCGTCGTCTCGCGAAGATGGCTGTCGAGATGCGGTTGCCGATCCTGGCAATCGGTGCGGGCATGCAGACCGTCAACGTCGTCTGTGGCGGCACGTTGTTCCAGCACATCCCAGAAGACTTCCCGAAAGCGATCCAACACCGCGACCATGTCGAGCGAACATTGCGGCACATCATCAACATCGTCCCCGGCACACGCATGGACGTCATGTACGGCCCCGGCGAAATCCGAGTGAACAGCGACCACCACATGTGTGTCGATCAGCTCGCTCCGCTGTTCAAAGTCAGCGCCACCGCGCCGGACGGAGTCATCGAAGCCTTTGAGTCTGTCGAAGACGACTGGTTCTGCGTCGGCGTCCAATGGCATCCCGAGAGCGACACCGCCGCCGCGCTGGACATGCAGGCCTTTGAAATCTTCCTCGAGGCATGCGTGGACCGTCTGGCCGGAACCAATACGGACACCGCGCCGATGACCATACCCTTCACGCAGAAGGTCTCTCGCAAAGTGGCAGCTGCTGCGTAACTGCCGTTCGTGTCGAAGCCACATTCTTCAGAGCGCGGGTGCTCTGCACTCTGGCGAGTGCGGCTAGAAAGAAAGATGGATCAACATCCGGTCAATGCACTTCCTGACCGGGCACAGCACTGCTGACGGAGACGACCAGGATCATTCCCGTTTCGCCTCCGCCAGCAGTTTCTTTATTGATTTCCACATCATACGCGACTGGTAAACACCGCCATGGCCTGGCAATTCTGATTACTGAATTGCCAGCCCCCTCGCAAAAATCAACTCGCGCATTTCGGCGGCGATGAAGAACGAGCCGGTGACACAGATCAGATCGTCGGGCGTCGTGATTCTCCGAGCGATCCGCCAAGCCTCGGTCGGTGTGGTTGCGACATGACACGGCACGTCGCTGACGGACTGAATCAATCGCCGCAAGGACTCGGCGGGAACCGAACGTGGATTGTGGAGGTATTGCGTCAGGATGATGCTGTCGAATCGCGGCAGCAGTTGCCTCGCGAGGCCGAGCACATCTTTGTCTTTGGTCGCAGCAAAGATCAGCACGCGGCGCGAGAGGTTCTGCCCAGGCAATGACGTGCTGAATGACTCGTCGAGCGTGTGACCCAACGCGGAAATCGATTCCCAATTGTGTCCTGCATCGACGACCACTGTGGGCCTTCGGGCGACTACTTCGATTCGCATCGGCCAGCGGACTTGTGAAAGTCCTCGCTGAGCGATGTCTGGGGAAATACTCCAATTCAATTGCCGCAGTCGATCAATTGTCGCCAACGCGACGGCCGCGTTGTGCGCTTGATGCTCGCCCGCCATAGTCAACGGCATTGCTGGCCAGTGTTGATGAGGGGTCGTAACGGCCACTGATCCGAAGGTGCCCGATTCCGAATTCGGTGACGAAGGGGTGTAGCCATACGAGAATTCGCGGTTGATTTGCCAAAGGCCTGAATCCTGTTCGCGACAAGTCGTCTCAATCACGGCACGAGCCTCATCGCCAACGACTCCACTGATGACTGGAACTCGCGGCTTCACAATCCCGGCTTTCTCAGCAGCGATCTGCGACAGCGTGCTGCCAAGCAACTGCGTGTGGTCCCGGCTGATTGTGGTCAGCACGCAAGCAACCGGCGAGCAAACATTGGTAGAGTCAAGTCGCCCACCCAAGCCCACTTCCAAGACGACAATCTCTGTTCTCTGAGACTCGAAGAACAACCACGCGAGAGCCGTCGTGACCTCGAAAAACGTGGGATTAAATGGCTGCGGATCCGACTCGCATTGCCGGACGGCGACCTGCACGCGGCGCACGAGCTCGACGATTTGGTCCGGCGTCGGTCGCTGTCCGGCAACCTGCATTCGCTCTTCAAAGGCTTTCACGTGCGGGGACGTGTAGAGCCCGACTCGACGTCCGGCGGCCGAGAGCATCTCCGCCAGCATGATGGCGGTGGAGCCTTTCCCTTTGGTCCCGGCGATATGGATGCAGGGCAATCGGCTCTGTGGATTGTCGAGCAATTCCAGCAGTCGCCGCATGCGACCCAGCTTGAAGTCTTGCTTGCTGAACGCCGGTGTCCGCTCAAAGTTGGTGCGATCGAACAGGAAGCCGATCGCCTGTTCGTAGGTCTGGGCCGATTCGATCATGATGCGAGTAAATATGTCGAAGGGAGCTGCAAAAGTTCGGTTCGACGTGTTGTAACGACACGTCCAGCCGAGGTCTCATCAGCGCGTTTCCTCGATGCGGGGCTGAGGACGTTTCCGATCCCAAGATATTGTGGCTTCAGGGCGTCAGGTCGTTTGACAAAGAAAATAGTCACCACTATCTTCCGCCGCCTTCGGAACTGGACCCCCCGTCTACGGACGCGGTGTCGAAATGGAAAAACTTGTGTCAGGGTTGGAGTTTAGGACGCATCAGGAACGGCCAAAGGTATGAGTCAAGAGCGTATTCGCATCCGCATGGAAGCCTACGATCACTCCGTCTTGGATGTGTCGGCGACGGAAATCGTCGATACCGCCAAACGCACCGGAGCCGATGTCCGCGGTCCAATTCCACTCCCAACACGTATTGAACGCTACACTGTGCTTCGTAGTCCGCATATCGACAAGAAGTCTCGTGAGCAATTCGAGATCAGAACGCACAAGCGGCTGATTGATATTGTGCAACCAACGGGCAAGACAATTGACGCTCTTAATCGTCTGTCGCTGCCGGCTGGCGTAGATATCAAAATCAAGGCCTCTTCGCTGCACGGTTAATTGTGGTGCGCCTTTCTCCGGCTGAGTGCTTGTGCCTCGTCGGATCGCAGCCTTTAGTGCTGACTGCGAGGGGAAAATGTTTCTGCTGGGTCGTAAAGTCGGAATGACGCAGGTCGCGGACGCGAATGGTCGTGCCATACCCGTCACGCTGGTTCAGGCGGGACCGTGCCGAGTGCTGCGAGTCAAGTCGCTGTCGTCGGACGGTTATCACGCTCTGCAAATTGGCTTTGAAGAGAAGCCTCGTCGCTTGGCGTCCCGTGCGGAGCGTGGCCAGGTGGCGGAGCTGGAACGATCGGCGTCGTCGCAAAAGTCAAAAAAGCCGGCAAGTGCGAAAGTTGGTGGTGAGCCGAGTCGAGTCGTTCGTGAGATTCGGTTCCAGGCCGAGCCTGCTGGACATGAAGTTGGCGGAATTCTGACGGTGGAGTTGTTCGACGGTAAGAAATTTGTGGACGTGATCGGGACCACGAAGGGCCGCGGGTTTGCTGGCGTAATGAAGCGCCACAACTTCCACGGTCAACGAGCGTCGCACGGTGTGAAGAAATGCCACCGAGCGCTCGGGTCGGTTGGCCAGAACACATATCCTGGCCGAGTCCATCCGGGCCAGAAGATGGCCGGACGACTTGGCGTTGATCGGGTGACGATTCGGAACCTGAAGTTGTTCTCGATCGACAAGGACAAGAATCTGTTGCTCATTCGCGGGGCGATTCCGGGGCCGAATGGTGGTCTTGTGATGGTTCGCTTCCCGAAGGAGCCGCCGCGGTCGCAGGTGTAGTTGGATTTTACGATTTAGGAATTGGACTCTTCGGTTGGGTGACAACATGGCGTCGGTGGAAGTAAAAAACGCAGGTGGTGCGGCGGCCGGGACGGTCGAATTTGATTCGGCATTGCTCGAATCGAAGGTAACCCCGCGTCTGTTGCGCGATGCCTATATCATGTACGAAACCTGCCAGCGGCAGGGCACGGTCAAGATTAAGACCAAGGGCGAGATTTCCGGCAGTAAGAAAAAGCTGTTTCGACAAAAGGGGACCGGCAATGCTCGTATGGGGCAGAAGCGGACTCCGGTTCGAGTTGGTGGCGGCAATGCGTTCGGCAAGCAGCCTAAGGATTGGTCGTACCGGCTGCCGAAGAAGGCGCTGCGAGTGGCGACTCGGATGGCGCTGGTTGGAAAGCTGAAGGACGGTGAAATCATCGTCGTCGATGAATTCAAGCAGGAGAAGCCGAAAACCAAAGAGGTCACTCAGCTTCTCAAGACGTTGTCGATCTCCGGTAAGAGCTGTCTGTTTGTGGTCGGAGACTACGACAAAACGTTGTGGCTCTCGACTCGCAATATTCCGGGACTGAGTCTGACGACGGCAGGCTGGTTGAATTCGCATGATTTGTTGAAGCATCGCGCGGTCGTGATGACTCGCGAAGCATTTAATACTTGTGTGGCTCGGTTTACGGCCTGAGAACGGTGAGATTCGCGATGATCAATGCGGCCACTGACATGTTGGAAACTCACCAAGTGCTGATGAGCACCTTGGTGACGGAGAAGTCCACGTTCCATCGGACGGCTCCGCTGAACAAGTTTACGTTTCGTGTGCCGGTCGCGGCGACGAAGACTCAGATTCGCAAGGCGGTGCAAGACGCCTTTGGGGTTAAAGTGATCTCGGTGGCGACTCAGCGATATAAAGAATTGGCGGCACGGTATCGCTTCCATCGTGGCTTCACGGCCGAGTGGAAAAAGGCGATCGTCACCATTCACAAAGAGCAGACGCTGCCGGTTTAGTTGGACGGCGAACGCAGGCAGTGGAGTGAGTAAAAGGAAACGCGATGGCGATTCGGCAATACAAACCGACGAGTGCTGGACGACGAGCTGGCCAGGTCATTATCGGTGACGATCTGACGAAGGGCGCGAAAGCTCCGAAGGCACTGCTCGTTCGCCAGAAGAAGCGCGGTGGGCGGAACCATCACGGTCGAATTACGGTTCGACATCGCGGTGGCGGTCACAAGCAGATGTACCGCATCGTCGATAGCTATCGCAGCAATAAAGACGGTCAAGACGCAACGATTGTCTCGATTCAATATGATCCCTGCCGCTCAGCTCGATTAGCGTTGCTGGAGTACGCGAGTGGCGAGAAGACGTTTATTTTGGCTGCCGTCGGCATGAAGGCCGGTCAGAAGATCTTTACCGGGGCGGGTTCCGAGCCGGTTGTCGGCACGAGTATGACTCTCGAAAAGATTCCGCTCGGCATGACGATCCACAACATTGAGATGGTTCCTGGTGGCGGGGCCAAAATGTGTCGGGCAGCCGGCACGGGTGCGGTCCTCAACGCTCGCGAAAAGGCTTGGGCGCAGATCACGCTGCCGTCTGGTGAAGTTCGTCGCGTGCCGGTTGGCTGCAAGGCGACCATTGGCCGCGTCGGCAATATCGAACACAACATGGAGAAGATCGGCAAAGCCGGACGCAATCGCTGGAAGGGCATTCGGCCTACAGTGCGCGGCTCGGCGATGAACCCGATTTCTCACCCGATGGGTGGTGGTGAAGGTCGCCGATCTGGCGGCGGACATCCCTGTAGTCCGTCAGGCGTGCTGGCCAAGGGTGGTAAGACTCGGAAGCCTCGCAAGCCATCGAAGTCGGCGATTCTGCGGCGGCGTAGTTCAAGACGGTACGGTCAGCAAGTGCTGTAGTAGTTAAGAAGCAGATTTGAAATTGAGATTTCAAATTTGAGATTTGAAGTCATGAGGTGGCGTGATGAGTCGTTCCGCAAAGAAGGGTCCGTATGTTGACGCGAAGCTGCTGAAGCGGCTGGAGCGACTTGACGCGTCGGGCCGGAAAGAACCGATCAAGACTTGGGCGCGGCGGTCGACGATTTCTCCCGATTTCATCGGGCACACGTTCCTCGTGCATAACGGCAAGGTGCATATTTCGGTGTATGTGTCGGACGAAATGGTCGGGCATAAGCTGGGTGAGTTTTCGCCCACTCGAACGTTTCGCGGACACGGGGCACGGGGCAAGAAGTAACGATGTGAGTCTGCTGGCGAATGCTGGTAGAGTCTTGAGGCGATCTTTATGGCTCAAATTCGTAGTGAATCGAAATTCGTTCGAGTTTCATCGAGCAAGCTGAAGCCGACTGCGGATCTGATTCGTGGTAAGCAGATTCGTTCGGCTCAGCAGTCGTTGGAGTTCTTGCCGAATCGCGGTGCGAAGCTCTTGCGAAAGTGTTTGGCGTCTCTCGTGGCGAATGCGGAAGACCGAGGCGTTCGCAACGCGGACAACTTGGTGCTCACGAAAGTAGAGATCGGAACTGGCCCGATTATGCGTCGGATTCGTCCGATGTCGCGCGGCCAGGCGTTCGTGATTCGGAAGCGTTTGGCACACATCTTCATGGCGGTCGATGTGCCGGAATTGTCGTAGTCGAGTTTGGTGTTTTCACAGGCTGAACTCGGATGAGTTTGGCGGACTCAGTCGCAGTGAGTGACAAGTTATGGGACAAAAAGTTCGACCTACTGGATTTCGGCTCGGTATCACCGAAACGTGGAAAAGCAAGTGGTATGCGGCGAAGAAGGAATTCAGCACGCTGTTGGGCGAAGACCTGCGACTGCGAAAGTATATCCTCAACAAGTACCAGTATTCGGGGATTCCGCGAATCGAGATCGAGCGGACTCGCGATCAGGTGATCGTGCATCTGCACACGGCTCGTCCGGGAATCATCATCGGCCGCAAAGGCCAGGAAGTGGATAAGCTCAAGGCGGAACTGGAAGAGTTCACCGGCCGCAGGATGGATTTGAAGATCGTTGAAGTCGCTAACCCGGCCCGCAACGCGATTCTGATCGCTGAGGAAATCGCTCAGCAGTTGCTCAAGCGAACGAGTTTTCGCCGAGCGATTAAGAAGTCGATGGATACGGTGATGGAGTCGGGAGCGTTCGGTGTGAAAGTGCAGTTGTCGGGTCGCTTGGGCGGAGCGGAAATGTCCCGTACCGAGAAGGCAATTCGCGGCTCGATTCCGCTGTCCACGATTTTGAGAAACATTGATTATGGCTTCGCGGTTGCGAAGACGGCTCAAGGTACGCTGGGTTGCAAGGTTTGGATTGATAACGGACCGTTTGTAGACGGAGTGAGTACACATGGCGTTAATGCCGAAGCGAGTCAAACACCGCAAAAGCCAAAGAGGTCGCATAAGAGGTGACGCTAGCCGCGGTGCGACGGTCGCTTTTGGTGATTGGGGTCTTCAGTCTTTGGACGCGGGCCACATCGCCGCGACCACCATCGAGGCTTGCCGAATCGCTGCGAACCAATACATCCGCGGTGAAGGTAAGTTGTATATCCGCATCTTCCCGAACAAATCGGTGACGGCGCGGCCGTTGGAAACTAGAATGGGTAAGGGGAAAGGTGAGCCCGACCACTGGGTCGCGGTCATCAGGCCCGGGACCGTCCTGTTCGAACTGGCGGGCGTGTCTCATGATGCGGCTCGTGATTGTTTCGCGCGAGTGGCTCACAAGCTTCCGCTGCGAGTGGCGTTGGTTGCACGTCATGCGAGATAGGTGAGTGTCAGATGCGAGCGAAAGAATTGAGAACACAGTCGACAGAGCAATTGCAGCAGACGAAAAGTGTGCTGGAATCGGATTTGTTACATCACGTCGCGACAGTGGCGGCGAATGCCGGAGAAGCGAAGCGTCGCCGCGAAATCCGTAAGGACTTGGCGCGCGTATTGACGTTGTTGAATCAGAAGTAGGCGAGAAGGGGCGGACGACAATGAAGCGGCGAGTCATCGGACGAGTCACCTCGGACAAGATGCAGAAGACGATTCGCGTGTCGATTCCTCGACGCGTGAAGGACGCTGTGACCGGCAAGTTTCTCAATCGAGAGACGGTCTGCCTTGCTCACGACGAGAAGGAAGAAGCCAATCTGTCCGACGTAGTGGAATTGGTGGAATCCCGACCGTTGTCCAAGTTAAAACGCTGGGAATTGGTGCGTGTGGTTTCTCGCGGAGCGAAGTAGGTCGCACAAACCGGTGGCCTTACAGCCGGCATAAGGGTGAGTTTCTTATGATTCAGATGCAGACAATGCTGGACATCGCCGACAACACCGGCGCAAAGACGGTGCGGACGATCAAAGTGCTCGGCGGAACTCATCGCCGCACAGCGGGTATCGGTGATGTCGTCGTGGCCAGTATCCAGAAGGCTCTGCCAGGCGGAGCGGTCAAGTCGGGACAAGTGGTGAAAGCGGTTATCGTTCGCACGAAAAAGAAGGTGCGACGTGAGGACGGCGGATACGTCAGCTTCGACAGCAACGCGGCGGTATTGGTTGATGCGGAGAACAATCCTCGCGGTACTCGCATCTTTGGTGCGGTGGCTCGCGAGTTGCGAGACAAGAAGTTTATGAAGATCGTCAGCTTGGCAGTGGAAGTGGTGTAGTCATGAAGCTCCGGCGAGAAGACATGGTGGTGGTGTTGAGCGGCAACTTCCGAGGGCAAGGCCCCGCGAAGATTGTTTCGATAGACCGCGACTCTAAGCGTGCGATCGTTGAAGGCATCAACACTGCTCTGAAGCATGTGAAGCGCGGACATCCAAAAAGCCCGCAAGGGGGTCGCGTGACGATCCCGGTCGCGATCGACGTCACTAACCTCGCCCTGCATTGCCCCAGTTGCAACCGGGGCGTGCGAGTGAAGAGCGAAGTGATTGATGGTGCGAAGCGTCGCGTATGTGGCAATTGCAAGAAGTCCCTCTAGTTGATGCGGTAAGTCGTCATGGCCCGTTTGCAAAAACTCTACAACGAGACGCTCATTCCAGTGCTTTCCGAGAAGCTCGGCATCTCGAATCGCTATGCGGTTCCGCGATTGACGAAGATCGTCGTCAGCATGGGAGTCGGCAAGGCGACACAGGATCGTAAGCGGCTGGAAGAAGCCGTGACACACCTTGGGATGATCACCGGCCAAAAGCCGAGCATTAAGAAGTCACGCATCGCGGTGTCGGCATTCCGGCTTCGCGAAAACATGGAAATCGGCTGTGCGGTGACTCTGCGTGGCCAGCGGATGTACGAGTTTCTGGATCGGTTTGTTCTGTTGGCATTGCCTCGCGTGCGTGACTTCCGTGGACTCAACCCGAAGTCGTTCGACGGTCGTGGCAACTACTCGACGGGGCTGACCGAACAAATGGTGTTCCCGGAAATTCCGGCGGACAAAGTGGCGTTTACCCAAGGCATGAATATCACGTTCGTGACGACTGCCCGCACGGACGAGCACGGACGAGCGCTGCTCGTCGAGTTGGGGATCCCGTTTAGCAACAAGTAATCAGTTTTCAAGGTCAGTGAGTTATGGCAACGAAAGCACATATCGCGAAAGCGAAACGAACTCCGAAATTCAGCTCGCGTCGCGAGAGTCGATGCCAAGTGTGTGGCCGCCAACGTGCGGTTTACCAGAAATTCAAATTGTGCCGTATTTGTTTCCGCAACTTAGCTCTGGACGGCATGATTCCTGGTGTGACTAAGGCGAGCTGGTAAGTAGGCGAATTCATTATGATGACCGACCCGATCAGTGATATGGCGACCCGCATTCGCAACGGCCTGCAGAACGAGGCAACGCATGTAGACGTGCCGACCTCGAATTTGAAGGTACAAGTCGCGGCCGCGTTGCAGCGAGAAGGCTTCATTTGGGACTTCGAGTCGCACGAGAATGAGAACGCTCCCGGTGGTACCCTCCGGATCAATTTGAAGTACGGGCCGAGCGGTGAGCGCGTGGTGCGAAGCATCAAGCGTGTCAGCAAGCCAGGACGCAGGATTTATTACGGTTGCGAGAATATGCCGAAGGTTCTGGGTGGGATGGGAGTGCTCGTCCTTTCAACGAATCAGGGTGTACTCAGCAATCGTGAAGCGAAGGATCGAGGAATTGGCGGCGAGGCGCTGCTGGAGATTTGGTAACGAGTGCATGGGGCAAGTCTTCGACTTGCCAGTGAAATAGTTTGGCAGGTTGAAGACTTGCCCCACAAGAAAATAGTTCGGGTGGCGAAATGTCCCGAGTTGGAAAAATGCCTGTGGTCGTGCCGAGCGGCGTCACTGTTGACGTGGCTGCGGGACATGTCAATGCCAGCGGTCCTAAAGGGAAACTGTCGGTCGCTCTGCATCCGGCGGTCATTGTCGCGAAGGACGGGACAACGCTGAATGTCTCAGTTAATGGGACAGGTCGAAGCGAGCGATCGTTGCACGGGCTGTATCGGTCGCTGGTGAATAACGCGGTGGTCGGAGTTCACACGGGCTTTGAGAAGCGATTGGAACTCAACGGCGTCGGTTATCAAGTTCAGCTCAAGGGTAAGAATCTGGAACTGTCGGTTGGTTACTCCAAGCCGGTGGTGTTTGAAGTCCCGACGGGCATCACAGTGACTCTCCCAGACAACACACACTTGGTGGTGGCGGGAGTCGATAAGCAGGCGGTCGGTCAGTTCGCCGCTAAGGTGCGTGCCTCGCGAGTTCCGGATCCGTATAAGGCCAAGGGAGTCAAGTACGCGGGCGAATTCATCCGTCGTAAGGCTGGTAAAGCGTTTGGCGCGGGTGCCAAGTAGGTTTGAACAAAACAATTTCGGTGTCGTCAAGACGCCAGATCTCAACAAAGTGCGGCCATGTCGATCACAAAAACTCTTCAACGTAGTCGTCAACGCCGAACGTGGCGTGTGCGCAATCAAGTGCGCCGCTCCGCGAGTGGTCGGTTGCGACTGTCGGTCTTCCGCAGCAACAAACACATCTCGGCTCAGGTTATCGATGACGCGTCCGGTCAGACAGTCGCCGCTGCCAGCAGCACGGAGAAGGATTTGCGCGGGCAGTTGAAGAATGGCGGTAACGTCGAAGCGGCGACCATCGTGGGCAAGACGCTCGGCGAACGCTGTGCGTCCAAGGGAATCACCGAAGTAGTGTTCGATCGCGGGCAATACAGGTATCACGGGCGTGTCGCGGCGTTGGCCGACGGTGCTCGTGCGGCGGGTTTGCAGTTTTAGTCGAGTGAATCGCGAGGGGAACTGTGGCAGAAAAACGATCAGATAACCGTTCCGAGAACCGCTCTGACAGCGTCGAGCACACATTGCAAATTCGGCGATGTGCTTGCGTGGTGAAGGGTGGTCGCCGTTTCAGCTTTGCGGGCTTGGTCGTGGTCGGTGACGGTCGCGGCACGGTTGGTTGGGGCTACGGCAAAGGGCCGGAAGTTCCGATCGCTGTCGAGAAGGCAACTCGCGCTGCAGAACGGACTCGCATTAAAGTGCAGGTTGTTCATCAAACGGTTCCGCACCGTGTCGAAGGGCGTTTTGGAGCATCTCGCATCGTTCTGATTCCGGCCAGTCCTGGCACGGGCATCATCGCCGGCGGTTCAGTTCGGTCGATCATGAACGCGGTTGGTATCACCGACGTTTTGACAAAGAGCTTTGGCTCAAACTGCCCACTGACGTTGGTCAAGGCGGTGTTCGAGGCACTCAAGTCATTGCGTACTCGCGATGAAGTGGCTCGGTTGCGCGGCGTGCAGTTATAAAAGCATCAGTTTCTGGAAGAGTTTTGAAATGCACATTCACGAAATCACCGCTGTCGCCGGTCGCCTGGGGCCGAATCGGAAACGCATCGGCCGCGGTATTGGCAGTCACGGCAAGACCGCTGGCCGAGGCCACAAGGGCGAAACCTCACGTTCCGGCGCCAAAGGATACTTGTTCAAAGAAGGTGGCCAGATGCCGTTGTTTCGCAAGATTGCGAAGCGTGGGTTCTCGGCCGGCGACTATTCAGCTCAGAAGAAAATTGCGATTGTCAACGTTGGAGCGTTGGCCAAGTTGGACGCAGCGGTTTCAGTCGTGGATGCCGAGGCATTGATTGCCGCAGGATTGATTCCCCGCCGTAGCCAAGTGGTGCGTGTGCTGGGTGGTGGCGACCTGACGCGGGCATTGACGGTCCAGGCCGATCATGTTTCGCGCAGCGCCGCGCAAAAGATTGAAGCTGCGGGCGGCAAGGTAGTCTTGTAATAGGTGCTCCGTAAGCGTTCGCCATACCGATGTGTTCGTATTGAGGGCCGAGTCCCTCTGAGTGAGTGATGATCCAGAAGATAGTGGCCATCCTGGCGATTCCTGACCTCCGCCGCAAACTGCTCCTGACGGCAGTGTTGCTTGCTGTGTATCGCTTGGGATTTTGGGTCCCGCTGCCGATTGTCAACCAAGCCCGCTTGAAAGAGACCATTGATAATGTCGCTCAAGGACAAGGCGGTGCGTTAGGTCAGATTTTGCAGACCGCGTCGCTGTTCTCGGCGAGCCAGGTGGGATACAGCACGATCTTTGGTCTGGGAATTATGCCCTACATTTCGTGCTCGATTGTGTTTCAGCTTTTAGCGACGGTGTATCCGCCGTTGGAACGCCTTCAAAAGGAAGGCGAGTCCGGTCGTCGTCGAATCAATGAATTGACCCGGCAGATCACAGTTCCAGTCGCGTTTGTACAAAGCGTCGGTTGGGTGATGACGATGTCTCGTGGGTCATTGACCGGCAGCAGTCTCGTTTTAGATGGTTGCGGTGGGCCTTTCGATATTATTTCCACGGCTCTGATGATGACCGCTGGGACGATGTTTTTGATGTGGATCGGTGAGCAAATTGATGCGTTCGGAATCGGCAACGGGATTAGCTTGCTGATTATGGCCGGCATCATGGCTCAAATGCCGAGCGCCGTCTTTGAATTATTCAGACCGGTGCTCACGCAGGGCGTGTCGATCGGTTCGGATAGTGGCATTGACCGAATCCTGCTTTTGGCAGGGCTGTTCGTGGCGATCGTGCTGGGTGTGGTTTTTGTCACACAGGCCCAGCGGCGAATTCCTATTCAAAGTGCGAAGCATGTGCGCGGGCGTCGAATGTTTGGTGGGGCGGAGCACTTCTTGCCCCTGAAGTTGAATCAGTCCGGAGTCATGCCGATCATTTTCGCTTCGAGCCTGCTGATGATTCCCAGTTACCTTTACCATCAACTGATTGAGAATTGGAGCGTCCCCTATCTCAATGAGTTCTTTGCTCTGCCTGCTGTTTACTATCTCAGTTATGCGGGGTTGATTTTCTTCTTCTCGTACTTCTGGGCGGCCGTCACGTTCAATCCGAAAGAGATTGCCCAGAACCTCAAGGACTACGGCAGCTTCATCCCGGGTTACCGTCCGGGCGAGCGCACCTCAAAATACTTGGAGCAAGTTATCGTTCGGGTCACGTTTGTCGGTGCGGCGTTCTTGAGTTTGCTGGCGATTACCCCCAGCATTGTGGGGAAGGTCATTAACGTGAATCCGCTGATCGCTGGTTTCTACGGCGGTACCGGTTTGTTGATTGTCGTGTCGGTGTCGATCGACTTGATTCAACGCATTGACAGCCATCTGTTGGTGCGGAATCAGGCAGGCCTGACCGAAGGTTAGAAAAGATTCGAGGTTGACATGAAAGTTCGGTCGAGCATTCGGCGAATCTGCGAGGGCTGCAAAATCGTGCGGCGCCGCGGTCGCATGTACGTTGTCTGCCGTCTTGATCCACGCCACAAACAACGCCAAGGTTAGGGAGAGGAACGATGCCACGTATTCAGGGTGTCGATATTCCGAACGACAAGTTCGTGTATATTTCGCTGTCGTACTTGTACGGCGTGGGACAGAGGGTCGCGCTGCGATTGTGCCATCAGATGGGCATCGATCCGTGCATGAAGGCCGGCCAACTGTCGGACGACAATGTCGCTAAGATCAACGCTTACCTCGATAAAGAGGTGTTGGCCGAGGGACAGTTGCGTCGAGCGATTCAGCAGGACATCGGACGATTGAAGGACATCAAGAGTTATCGCGGAATGCGGCACCGCCGCAACTTGCCGGTTCGCGGTCAGCGAACACGAACGAATGCTCGCACACGCAAGGGTGTGAAGAAGACGGTCGCCGGCAAGAAGGGCGTCAAGGATATGAAGCACTAGGCTCGAGCCTAACGGCTGAACTCGAATAGAGGGGCGGAACAGTGGCAGCGGGAAAGAAAAAAGTACGACGGCACGTCAATAAGGCGATTGCTTTCATTAAGGCGACGTTCAATAACACAATTGTCACCGTGACCGATCCGGCCGGCGATGTGCTGTGTTGGGCGACTGCCGGCACGGCGGGATTCAAAGGAAGCCGCAAGAGCACTCCGTTCGCCGCGCAACGAGCGGCGGAGATTTGTGCCGAGCGTGCAGCGAAGTTTGGAGTCCGCGAGATGGAGGTCCGTGTGAACGGTCCTGGTTCGGGCCGCGAAAGCGCGATTACCGGATTGCAGAACTCCGGCATTGTCGTCCGTTCAATTGAGGACATTACGCCTTTGCCGCATAACGGTTGTCGTCCGCCGAAGAAGCGTCGCGTGTAATTTTCGACGGCGGGTGACAGACGTTTTTCTTGAGATAAGAGTGCGGTCTTCTAGGGAGGTTTACGATGCGAATTCGTTGGCGAGGTCTGGAACTTCCGAGCAAAGTGCAGTTGGTCCCTGCGACGGCCACACCAACTTATGGAATGTTCGTTGCCGAACCGTTTGAACGTGGTTTTGGTGCGACAATTGGTAATAGCTTGAGGAGGATCATGCTGACCAGCCTGGAAGGGAGCTCGATCACCAAAGTCCGAATTCAAGGTGTGCAGCACGAATTCACCACCGTTCCTGGCGTAGTTGAGGATGTGACCGACATCTGTTTGAACATCAAGTCGGCCGTCGTGAAGAATCACAGTTCGACGCAGAAGACTTTGCGGATCGAGCGACATCAGCGGGGCGTCGTCACCGCTGGCGACATCATTTGCAGCGATCAAGTGGAAGTTCTCAACAAGAACATGATCATCGCCACGATGACGGATGATGTGCCTTTCAACATCGAACTGACGGTCGAAAATGGCCGCGGTTACATTCCGTCGTCCGAGTATCACGCCGCCCACGATGAGGAGCCGGGGTTATTGCTGCTCGACGCGATTTTTTCGCCAGTGGTTCGCGTGCGGTACAAGATCGAGGATTGTCGCGTCGGGCAACGAACGAACTACGACAAGTTGATTCTGGAAGTCTGGACCAACGGGACCATCTCGCCGGAGATGGCTGTCGTGGAAGCGTCCAAGATTCTCCGCAAGCACCTCACTCCGTTCGTTATGTTCCGTGAGGCGGGTGCGGAGATCAGCCCAGAGGGTGGTCTGCGCGACATGATGGATGCGACGGGATACTCACCTGTTGATTTGGAGCTGGAAGAGAAGCTCAATCAAAGTTTGGCCGAGCTCAACTTGTCGGTGCGAGCAACGAACTGTCTGGAGTCGGAAGGCATCAACACGATCCGCGACTTGGTGACTCGTAGCGAGGACCAGTTGTTGCAGGTGCGAAACTTTGGTGAGACGACCTTGGTTGAGGTTCGCGAGCGTTTGAGCCTGATCGGTTTGCGATTGGGCATGAAGGCGTCTCGGACGATGGCGGCGAGGTCATAGATTGGATTGGTTGAGTTGTTGGATTGGTCGGGATACCGGACCTCCAAGTGAATTTGCGACGAAGAAAGAGTTGGGTGATTGATCATGCGTCACAGACTTAAAGGCCGGCATCTGGGGCGGAACGGTACACATCGTCGCGCTTTGATGCGCAACTTGACTCGCGCGTTGATTTTGACACTTGATCAAGAGACGGCGGGAGCAGCCAAGGCTGGCGGTCGGATTCGCACGACGTTGGCGAAGGCGAAGGAGGTGCGTCCGTTTGTCGAGAAGCTGGTCACGACCGCCGTGAAGGCGAAGAAGTGCCTCGACGTCGCGAACCAGATTAAGAGCCCGCATGAGCGTGGGAGTGAAGAATACAAGAAGTGGCGTGCGACGGATGCCGGGCAGGCGTGGCTGAAGGAGCAGGCCAAGTATATTCAACGTCGCCGCCAACTGTTTGATGTTCTCCGCAGCAAGAAGGCGGTAATTCTGTTGATTGAGCAAGTCGCGCCTCGTTTTGAAGATCGGCCAGGCGGTTACACCCGCGTGGCGAAGATCGCGAAGCGGCGATTGGCGGACGGGGCCTACTTGGCATACATCGAGTTCGTTGGTGAGCCGACGCGGTTGTCGGTCGAGAGCAAGAGCTAGCTCGACTCGGAATTCATTCAAGCCCGGTGGCTGCAAAGTCGCCGGGCTTTTTCGTTGGTGGAGTGACCGATACGCTCAGTGCCGCGAATCGGTTCGCGATGTGAAAGAGGGTTCCTGTGTCAGCGTCAATCGGCACGGTCTATTTGGTGGGTGCGGGTCCGGGAGATCCGGGGTTGCTGACGCTGCGCGGAATGGAGTGTCTGCGGCGAGCGGATGTCGTATTGTACGACGGATTGGTGAATCCGATTTTGTTGCGGCACTCGAAGGCCCGTGCGGAGCGGACGTGTCGAGTCTCGGATGGTCGTGAGCGTTGGCTGGATCAAGATGAGATCAATCGGCGACTAATCGCGGCGGCACAGGCCGGGAAGACTGTTGTTCGATTGAAGGGGGGCGATCCGTTTGTGTTTGGCCGCGGCAGTGAAGAGGCGGCGGCACTCGCGACGGCGGGAATTCCTTTTGAAGTTGTGCCGGGTGTGACAGCGGCAGTGGCGGCGGGAGAGTATGCGGGGTTTTCGGTGACCCATCGCGATCATGCGTCGGCAGTGGCATTCATCACGGGGCATGAAGATCCGGACAAGGGCTCGCCAAGTTTGGATTACCGAGTGCTCGCCGCGTTTCCAGGAACGCTGGTGTTCTACATGGGTTGGCATCGTCTGTCGCAAATCGCCGAAGCGCTGATCGCATCGGGCAAGAATGTGGCGACGCCGGTTGCGGTGATCAGTCACGCGAGTTGGCCGTCACAGCAAACAGTGACAGCGCCTCTGGGGGCGATCGCGGAACACGTTGCGTCTGCGGGTTTGCGTCCGCCTTCGTTGATTGTAATTGGTGAATGCGTGCGGCAGCGCGAGCAACTCGCGTGGTTCGAGAAGCGGCCGTTGTCCGGGCGACGGATTGGCGTGACGCGAGCAGACGAACAAGCGGACTCGCAGATTGACCGCATCTTTGAATTGGGAGCGGAGGCGGTGTTGATGCCGACGCTGGAGATCGAACCTCCAGTGACGTGGGATGCGGTCGATGAAGTTCTGCGGCGGGTCGGCGAGTTCGACTGGATTGTTTTCACGAGTGCGAACGGTGTGCGAGCGTTGCTGGGACGTCTTTGGGAATTGGGGGGCGACTCGCGGCGGCTTGGTCGGGCGCGGCTGGCCGCCATCGGTCCTTCGACGGCGGCGGTGCTTGGTGAGTTTCAACTGCGTGCTGATGTCGTGCCTGAGACTTATCGGGCTGAGCATCTAGCGGCCGCGCTTTGCCCGCAGATGGCCGGGCAAAAAGTGCTGTGGGCACGAGCCAATCGCGTGCGGGACGTTTTGCGAAACGAATTGACGGCGGCGGGTGCTCAGCTCGAAGAGTCTGTCGTCTATCAGCATCATGATGTTGAAGCTTGGTCGGATGACATCAATCAGCGGTTGATCGCGGGGCAACTTGATTGGATTGGTGTTAGCAGTCCCGCGATTGCTCGCAACGTTGCGCGGTTGATGCCGGAGGCGGCGCGAGCGCATCTTGGCGAAAGCATTCGGATCGCGAGTATTAGTCCGGTGACTTCGGCAACCTGCCAGGAGGTTGCCTTGCCGGTGTCGGCTGAGGCGACTGAGCACACTTGGGATGGGATGTTGGCGGCGATTCAGCAGGTGGAAACGGCGAAGTGAGTTCGCTCTCTTCGCTGCCCAGTGCGGTCATCAGGATGACCGGAGTGAGCGGAAAGTCGGCTCGCACCGCTTCCACGAGTTCCAGGCCATCCATCTCATCCATTTGCAGATCGGTCAGCACCAAGTCGATCGGCTGCGCTTTGAGCGCCACCAGGGCGTCTTTGCCACAGGTGGCGAGCAGGATTTGATAACCCCCGTCACGTTCCAAGAGGCCGGACGCCAAGCGGCGGTCGATGGCGGAGTCATCCACGACAAGAACAGTGTGCATTGCAGGACGCATGACGGTTAGTTGCCTTTCAAGTAGCCTCGGACTTCCTCGAACACATTCTCAAGTTCTTGGCTGAACTTTTCAAACAGGACGCGGCTTTCTTCGGTTTGCCCCAGTTTACAGCGGCTCTCCAAGGCCACCGCCAGTTCCAGTGGCTGGCCGCCAAACAGCCGCAAGGCCGCCTGCAAGGTATGCGAGGTTTTCGCGACCGTCAGCCAATCGCCGGTGGCGGCTCCGCCTCGCAAACGAGCCTGTAATTCCGGGCCTTCTTCGAGAAATGCGGTCAGGACTTCCCGCAGTAATTCGGTGTCTTCGCCGACCGTGCGCAGAGCCTGTTTCCAGTTCAACCGCTGGGTCGAACGAGACGTTTGGACGATTTCGCCGCCGGGCACCGCCTCAACCTGCCCGCCGGACAAGGAAGGCAGGCTCGCCGATCCGGATAGCGCCTCGCGCAGCACGGTGATGACTTCCTGCTGTCGAATCGGCTTGGCGATGTAACCGTCCATGCCGGCGGCGAGGCAGAGTTCGCGATCGCCCTTCATGGCGTGCGCGGTCATCGCGACGATCGGCGTGTGCTGGCCAAGGGCGGATTCGAGTTCGCGGATCGCCGCGGTCGCTTCGAAGCCGTCCATCTCAGGCATTTGCACATCCATCAGCACGATATCAAACGGTCTGCCGTCTGGTGGAGTGCCCCACATTCGCACGGCTTCGGCTCCATCGTTGGCGACCGTGACTTGATGCCCCCACTTTGTCAGCAAGCCAACCGCCAACTTTTGATTGGCCAGACTGTCCTCAGCCAGCAGGATACACAGTGAAGGCAACCCGTCTTGCGGCGCGGCCGCGTCGACCTCGACATGATCTTCGGCCGCATTGATCCCCAATGTCGCCACAAGCGCATTGAACAACTCCGACTGCTTGATCGGCTTAAAGAGATACGCCGAGATGCCCAACTCGCGACACTTCGCCACGTCGCCGGGGCGGTCGCCGGAGGTCAGCATTAACACCATCGTGCGAGCCAGGGTCGGTTCGTTACGGATGGCCGCCGCCAGCATGAAACCATCGGTGTCCGGCATGTGCAGGTCTGAGAGCACAAGAGAGAACGGCCGCGCGGCAGCAGTCGCTGCTCGCAGTTCTTCGACCGCTTGCTTGGCGCTCGACGCGCAGACCGGTTCGAGGCCCCAGTTGTGGAGGATCTCTTCCAGGATCAGCCGGTTCGTGGCGTTGTCATCGACGATCAGCACGCGTGTCCCGCGCATCACCACAGACCGAGCAGTCGTCGGCTCCAACGGCACCGGCGGCACCACGAATCGCGTTGTGAAATGAAACGTGCTGCCGACGCCCACTTCGCTATCCACCCAGATGCGTCCACCCATCAGGTTCACGATCCGCTGTGAGATGGCCAATCCCAAACCGGTGCCGCCGTATCGTCGAGTCGTCGAAGTATCCGCTTGCTCGAATGCTTCAAAGACCAGCGATTGCTTCTCCGGTTCGATGCCAATGCCGGTGTCGCGCACGTAGAAGTGCAAAAGGATCGTGGGAGTGAAGGTCGCGCCGTTGGTGTTCGATGCCAACAGTTCCTCGTCCGCGTGGCTGACATCCAGCACCACTTCGCCGTGCGGTGTGAACTTGATGGCATTGCCGACCAAGTTGACCACGACTTGCCGCAGTCGGCCGGCATCACCGACCAGCGTGTCGGGCACGTCGGTGGCGACACGAAATGCCAATTCGAGGTGCTCGCGGTGGGCACGCACCGCCAGCGACTTCATCGTGTCCCCCAGCATTTCGCGCAAGCTGAACACATCCGGGATCAAGTCCCACTTGCCCGCTTCGATCTTAGAGAAATCGAGGATGTCATTGATGACGCGCAGCAGCGATTCCCCCGAGTCGAGGACGGTCGCAAGATATTCTCGCTGAGCCTCGGTCAGCGATGTGTCGAGCACCAATTCGGTCATGCCCAGGACGGCGTTCATCGGCGTACGAATTTCGTGGCTCATGTTCGCCAGGAAATCACTCTTCGCGCGGCTGACCGCTTCGGCCGAGTCTTTCGCTTCGCGCAGCGCGGCCTCGGCCGCTTTTCGCTTCGTGATGTCGTGAATGAACGCCGCAAAGACCACACTGTCTTTGGACAGTGGCGAGCGTTCGAGCGTCGCCCAATCATTCCGCCCATCCAACGACCGCTCTCCGTTCTCCAAGCGTCGCTCATCCAACCGCAATGCGGAGACGGTCATCTCCACGGGAAACTCATGCCCGTCGCGATGCAGTGCCGTCAGTTCCAAACGTTGTCCCAAGATTTTCGGCTGCCAGGTCAGCAGGTAACGCTCCAAGCCCGCCTGGCAAGCCGCGCGAAAACGCACGGGGATGATGATCTGTGACATGAATTTGCCCAGCACTTCACGCTCGGACCAGCCGAACGTCGCCTCGGCCTGCGCGTTCCAGTCGATGATCATTCCCTCGCGATCCGTCGCGATGAACGCGTCCAACGCCGTTTCTACAATCATTCGCGTGCGGAATTCGCTGTCACGAAGAGCTTGCAACGCTTGCTTCTGCTCGGTGATGTCGTGCGAGATCCCGAACGTCCCAATGATGTTTCCTTGCTGATCGCGTAACGGCAACTTGCTGGTCGCGACCCAACTGGTGCGACCATCCGGCCAGACATGCATCTCTTCCTTGCCGACCAACGGTTTTCCAGAACGCATCACTTCTTGCTCGTCGGCAAACGAATGCTGAGCATCCTCGGCCGCGAAGAAATCGAAATCGGTTTTGCCTACCGCTTCAGACGCATCGCGAAGGCCCGATCGCAACGCTTTGGATTTGCTAACTCTTAGAAACCGGCTGGAGGCATCCTTGAAGTAAATACTGTCGGGCAGGTTTTCCATCAGGGCTCGCAGCAAGTCCCGCTCCGTCGCCAGGGCGGCCAGCAAGCGTTGCCGTTCCAAGGCATACCGAATCGCGCGTTCCAATGCCGCCGCGTCATGCACCTCTTTGACGAGAAAGTCCGCCGCTCCAGCCTGCATCGCCGCGACATCGAGTTCACGGTTTTCATCACTGGCCGTCACGATCAACGGAGCTTGGCATCCCGCGGCAATCGCCGCCGCGACCAACTCGACACCGCTCCGTCCGCCGATCTGATGATCGACGAGATACACGTCATGCCGCGTCTCTTGGATCGCCGCCAGACCATCATCAAACGAGCCCGCCCATTCCAACACGATCCGCCCATGATCGCGTTCTTCGAAGAGCTTGCGCGCGATGACGAACGTGGTGGAGTCGTCATCAATCAGCAGCACGCGCACTTGAGATTCGGCCATCTCGCTCGGTCCCCCAGGATGAGGGGAGATTGTACCTCTCTCGCGAGTCAAACGTCGCGTTCGCAGGCGAGTGATCCTCGTACGACCGTAAATGAAAGAGGCGATCGGAGCAGCAACTGATGCCGCCCCGACCGCCACCTGAAGAAGCCCGGCATGTTTGAATTGCCGGGCTTCTGGCCCCCAACTTCTTCAAGTCTCTAAGCCAGAGACTGCAAACCCTCCAACAAGCTGCCCCACGCGGCCGAATGGAACTGATTCGCAAACTCGGCGTGATGCGACGACGTCACATGACCGTCATCGTCGTGAGTATTCAACTGCGTTGAAGACTCACCCGCTTGAGACGAACCGACCTGCGCCACTCGATCAGCCTGGTTCGCGGTCGCCACCAGGACGTCGCTGTAGGAACCAATCTCCGCTGACAACCGCGTCGCTTCCTGGCGAGTGGCGACCGCAATGACTGCGGTGCGCCCCGCGTCATGATCGTGATCATGATCATCGTGATCCCCATCCGAACCGAAACCTTCCTGAATCGGCAGGTTGTGAGGCCCGTGGCCATAGCCCGCCCGGAGAATGTCGCGAACGGCTTCAGGAGACAACGGGTTCACACCGTTGTTGCCGGATGAATTACTTCCATTGGACGGAAACGTTGCCAACATGGTCTGGTAGGTATTCTGCGGTCCTCGACCGCCACCGTGTCCCGGAAGTTCATTAAACGCTTGATCGACAAAGCGCGTGTCCGTGACCCACTGACTTTGCGGAGTGCTGTAACGCAATCCCATGCTTTCCGGAGATGACCCCGACTGCACGTGATATAGACCATACGTGTGCCCCGCCTCGTGCAGCGTGACGTCGGCCACCGCGATGGCCGTGTTGGACGCGCTCCCCCAATCCTCATCCCCCACGAAGGCGATGTCGGTGCGATTGTTATTGCCGAAGTCGATATCGTTGGCCACATGATAGTAACCATTCGACAGCGTCGATCGTCCCAGGAAAATGGTCGTCGCTCCCTCGTTCTCCACCACCCCAGCGGTGCTGCGCACGACCGTGATTCCAAACGGATTCAAGTCGATCTGGATCATGGTGAGCATCTGGTTGATGATCTGTTCGCGATCGGCACGGCTGCCTAAGAAGGCCTGCACGTTGATGCCGTTTTGGTCCTCGTCAAACTCATTGACCGAGCCCGCCCAATCGCTGCCGGCCCAACGGACCAAATCCGTGCGAGAAATGCTGGCTCCGTCAAAGTCGAGGTACAGCACTCGATTGCCTGAACCCGGAGGAGGTGGCGGCGGATCGACATTGTCCAGAGAAAGTTCCAACGTGAACTGCCCAGTGCTGCCGGTCAGATCACCGCTGCCTGAAACCGCGTTGTAGTTGGAGTTGCCAAAACCGGAAACGCCCAGGAAATAGGTTCCGCCATTGGCAAACGTGTATCGGAGATACGACTCCAGACTGCCAGCTTCTCCGGGCGTCGGGCCATCGTCGTTGCGAGCCAGCTCAGTGCCGTTCGCGTCGAACAGGCGGATGTAGGAATCGAACCCCTGGCTCGCGTTGTCGATATCGAAGCGAACCGTCTGCCCGCTGGTCACCGTCACGCGGTACATGTCCACATCCGTGCCGACGTCAATTGCACCAGTGCGAGTCACTGTGCCGGAAATGGCTCCCAGGTCGATCGCTTCCGAGGTCTGATCATCCGGGTCTGAATTCGCGGTCGCGACAGCGGTCACGTTCAGCGAATAATTCCCCGTACTGCCTGCCGTGTCGCCATCTCCGATCGCTGCATTGTACGAGCTGTTTCCGAAACCCGAGATGCCGATGAAATACGTCCCCGCACTCAGGTTCAAATCGAGATACGATTCCAAGCTGTTGGCTTCGCCCGGCGTGGGCCCGTCGTCGTTGCGAGCGACTTCGACGCCGCTGGCATTAAACACGCGTAGGAATGAGTTCAGGGTTCCGCTGGGCCGATCGATGTCGATTTGCACGCGCCCCGCCGTGGCCACCGTGAAGCGGTACATGTCCACATCCGTGCCAACGTCAATTGCTCCAGTGCGAGTCACTGTGCCGGACAGGGCTCCCAGGTCGATCGCCTGCGAAATCTGATCGTCCGTGTCGGGCGTGACCGACAGCGAATAACTCCCCGTACTGCCTGACGTGTCACCCGTTCCGGTCAGGGGATTGAACCCAGAATTTCCAAAACCTGAAACGGCGATGTAGTACGTGCCCGCACTCAGATTCAAATTGAGAAACGATTCTAAGCTGCCGCCTTCACCCGGCGTTGGCCCGTCATCGTTGCTAGCCACTTGGGTTCCGCTGGCGGTGAACACTCGGAGGTAAGAATCCAGGCTCCCGCTGGGCCGATCAATGTCGATCTCCACGCGTCGCGCCGTATTGACCGTGAAGCGGTACATGTCCACATCGGTCGGGAGGTCGATCGCGCCCGTTCGACTGAGGGTCTGATCAATTTCGCCGAGGTTCACCGCTTCGCTGATTTGGTCATCCAGATCGGGCGTCGTGTTGGTGACCACCAGCGAGTAGGCGCCGGTGCTGCCATTGCCATCTCCCAAGCCGGTCAGCGGATTGTAGCTTTGGTTGCGAAAGCCAGAGACGCCCAGGTAGTACGAGCCGCCGGTGGCGAACGTATGTTCGAGGAACGACTCGAGTCCGCGGGTTTCTCCGGGAGCCGCCGCATCGTCGTTGAACGCCAACTGCTGTCCTGCCGAATTGAACAGACGAATGTACGAGTCCAATCGACTTGTGCTCGGACGGTCGATGTCAAACGACAACCGAGTTCCGGCGGTCACATCAACACGGTACATGTCCACGTCGATCGCCACACTGACCGAATCGCTACGCGTGACCGGCGTCGTGATCGTGCCGAGCCGGATCGCATCTTGAATCTGATCATCTGGGTCCGCGGTCATCAACAACCGCGGCTCCAAGTTCTCTGACTTTTGCGACAGCGCAGCGACCTGAGGTACCCGCCTTTGTCCGCGACGACTCGCCTGTTGTGCCTTCAATCGTCCCAACAAAATTCGCCCCAACGACATCGTAGTCATGATCACTCTCTCCCCCCGAAGAACGTGTTAATTAAGGTTGGAGAGGCCCGCAGACCCAATCTTCACAACGGAAGAATGGTCTGGGAATCGTTGGGTCACACCACAACGTTTCGCATCACTTGCCCCCCCTCCCTTTCAATGCAGAAACGTTGTCAGTCGGCGACATTTCTTTTGGTCAATTTTACAAAAATGCCTGAGCTGGGGGATTTTGGCTCTAGTAGGTGCCCACTTTCCTGTGTGGCAATTGCCACGGAAGTTCCAACTCGATTTCGGGTTGCGCGGGGAGTGCTCCATCGCGAGCGGACCGTTCGCCGATCGTTCACTTCTCAAAAATAGGTCGCAATCCCGCCGCTTCAATCACGATCTGCCCCGAACCGGTCAGTTCGCCCGAGGAAGTTTCACTCACGACGTGCCCCGGTGAATTCGTGGCAGTGCAACGCAGCGACGGGGGACGGTGTTCCATTCGATCCCCGTCCGGAGAACAACTTTGCTCAATCGCTCGGACCGAGCAGGACGAAGGAAGCCCAGTAGTACGGGGCTTGCCAGCGCGGATCGTTGCGGATTTTCAACTTGGCTGCGTGCAGAGACGCCGCCGCGCCCAGTTGATCGGTCTTGGCCAAGTCCTCGGCGATGAGTTCAAAGAAGCTCGCGATCAGCTCAGCCGTGGAGGCATCGGAAACGCTCCAATGACTGGCGACCACTCGACGCGCGCCGGCGGCCAGGAAGGCTTGTGCCAACGTCGATCCTGCTTCCAACGGGCGATCGGGACCGACGTTGGTTTGACAGGCACTCAACACGGCCAACTCGCAGTCCGCGAGCGGCAACTGCAGAATCTCGTTGTAGGACAACAGCCCATCGTTGTGTTCGGCCAGTGCCATCTCGGTCGGTGGCGTCAGCGCGATGGCTCCGAAGAGATTGCCATATCGCTCATCCACGAGTCCGTGAGCAGCCAGATGCACGAGGCCGCGACCGCGCACACTTTCCGTGAATTGCTGTTCCGTGGCATTGGTCTCCAACAATGTTTTCACCGTCATGCCGCGGCGTTCAAAGCATTCGGCCAATCGCGCACACTCACGCGCCGTCTCCGGCAGCGGTGGCAACGAGCCGTGTAGGCCATACATCATGTCGCGGGTCAGCTCACCACCTCGGTCTGCGGAGACGACCGCTGTCCCCACGGTGTTGGGTGTTTCCGAATTCGACTCTGCCTCAGTCTTGGCGATGCTGGTCTGCAACCGGTATTGAGGATTCCCCAACGTCAGCAAACTGCGACGGCTCTCTGGTGATGAAGCGGAGCGTCGAATCAGATTCACCAGGATGTTGGCCGACGGGGCGTATGCAATCGGCGGAAACTCATCGAGCACGAATCGGGGCGAGTCGCCGTCGCGGACCAGCAACGCTTCAAACGGGAGATTGTGCAACGCTCCGTCAGGAATGATGACCAACCTCTTCGGCCGACGTTCGCGGATCACTTTGCGGAGTTGTTCGGGAAACAAAATGTCGGCCACGGCGATGAAGGAGGTCGTCGGGACGGCGGTCCCCTTCGTGGTCTCGACGGTGCCACCGATTCCGCGTGTGGGATCGAACTGTTTCTGACGCAGCACTTGGCGATGCCAGGCGACGATGTCCGCCCCTTTCCGCCGAGTCAACGGCCCCGCTGTGACTTCGGTCTGCTCCTTATCGGCTTCAATCGTTTTGCCCTTGTCTGTCTCGACGGTGCCGCCGATGCCGCGTTGAGCCAGCGCATTTGCGGCACCGCGGAGTTGCGGCAAATCGGGAAGCAGCGTCGCTTGCTCGGAGGTCACCTCCAAGGGCACCGCGACCACGGCTTTCGTTTGGTCGCCAATGACCAGCACCACGCTCTGTTGTGCTCCCAGGTGATAGAACAGAACCAACGTGTCGGGCGCAATGACCTCACGGCGAATTTGGTCGAGCGTCCAAACCTTCCGCTCTTGAGTGAGCAGTTTGGAATAGACCTGACTGGAATCGCGGATCTCGCTCCAGGTTTGGGCATACGCGGATTGAGCTTGATTGAGTTCGCGCGTCAGGCTTTGCCATTCGGCGGATTGGTTCGAGTGTTCCGGCAACAGCTTGGCTTGAACTCGCAGGCGTTGAAGTTGCAGTCGCAGTTCTTGTTCGCGAGGCAACAGCCGTTTGGCCGCCTCGTCGGGCAGCGTCTTGCGCACGTCCACACCAGCCAAGTTCAGTTGATCCAGGAAGGTGCGATTGCGGCTCTGTTCGGCGGCGACAAACGCGGCGTCGTAGTCCTTGTCTTCGAGCAGCCATTGCACCTGCATGTCGAACGCGGACGCAAACTGAGCCAGAAACTTCGCACGGCCTTGCTCCGCTTCGCCGAACGTCTCGGAGCGGAACGCTTCGGGGATCGCGATCGCCTGGCGCAGAGCGGCAAGAGCCTCTGCTGTTCGTCCTGCCTTCCGATAAACGGCCGCCAGATTGCAGAGCGTGTTGTATCGGTCTTGTGGAGCGACCTCGACGTCCTCGTGGAGTTGCCGTGCGTTCTCGAAGAACTGCTGGGCGTCCGCAAAGCGATCCTGCTGGTAGGCCAGCAACCCCAGCATGTTGAGCGTAAACGCGACGGAAGCTGTCTGCTGATTAGCACGTTGAATGCGCAGTGCCTGTTGCCAATGTGACTCAGCCGTTTCAAAGGCCCGGCCCATGCATGCCACAATCCCGATCTGAGTATGAGCGGCAGCGGCGGCGAGATGGTCTTCCTGATGATGCGTCGCACACACCGCCAACGACTTCGTAGCCCACCGATACGACTCGGCATAGCGTCCTTGCCCACGAGCCATCGTGGCCAGAGCGTTGTAGTGGCCCACCGATGCCATCGTCTCTCGGCCGGCCGACTCTTCCAGCAACCGCAGCGACTCCTGGCAGAGTTCGGCCGCACGCTCAAACTGCCCCTGTGACTTATAAGCCATCGCGAGATTCAGGAGCGTCACGCTTTGCAGTCCATTGGCTCGCGGTCCCCGTTCACGGCAGCGTTCCAGAACCTGCTGGTACAACTGAATGGCCCGCTTGAATTGCCCCTGGACCAGACAGACGCTGGCAAGATTGTTGTAGGACGTCGCCAATTCCGGATCGTCAGACGCCAAGTGCTTCTCGCGAAGTCGGAGAGCCTCACCAAACGATTCAGTCGCCAGCGCGAACTCGCCGACACCGCGCTCGACCGCTCCCAGATTGTTGAGCGCACGAGCAAGCGACGTCGGAGACTTCTCCAACTGGCGAAAGTGATTCACCACCGCGCGCAACAACGGCTTCGCTCGACCATACTGGCCCAACGCGGCGTACAAGCCGCCAAGCATAGAACTCGACTCCATCACGAGTGGATGAGTTGGTCCCAACTCGGCGGACTGAATCTGCAACAGTTGCTCGCCGATGGAGATGGCTTCTGGAATGCGGCCAAGTTGTTGATACAGATTCCGAAGCTGTTTCAAATCACCCGGTGCTGCCCCGGCCGACGTCGCGTCAGATTTGGCTGCGGCAATGACCCGCTGCAAACACTCGGCCGCTGCCGCGAGTTCCGCTTGGGCTTTGTCTCGAAGTTGCTGTTCGCGGTAAGCGTTGGCCAAGAGTTGATGGATCTGCGCAGCCCCGCGCGGATTCTCTTCGGGCACAGAGAATTCGAGTGCTTGCCAAAAATGCTTTTCGGCACGCGGGAAATCTTTCCTCAATGAAGCATGTGTTCCCAACTCCAGCAACGCCCGAAGTTGACGCGGCTTTCCATCCGGCAATCGCGAGAGTTTTTGTTGCAATGATTCGAACATCTGATCTGCCGGAGCCGTTCGATCAAGAGCCTCTTGGCATTCGACCAGCCGCAAGATGACAGAAACTCCTTCATCGGGCGAAAGACTTCTTTCAAATCGTTTGAGGAACTCACGTCCGAGCGCGTCCGCCTGGCTCCAGTGATCGGTCGCTGGTTGTGCGCGATCGGTCAAATGTTCGACCGTCGCCAAGCTCACGAGCACCTGCAACTTTCGGAAGTCCTTGAGCTTTGCGAAGCGATTCGCCAACAGCTCTTCCAGTGTGGCCCTTGCCTCCGAAAAATCGGCCAAGGCCATCTGACTTTCAGCGATGCCGATCGCGTTCTGCTGCAAGATGTCCGCAAACTCAGCGTTCCGCTCCTCTTTGAGATCGTCGCGGTATTGCAGAGCAAATCCCAACGCTTCCGAATGCCGTCCGAGACGTCGGCACGACTCGGAAAGCATGAGCAAACATCGCCGCCGCAACCGAACCTTCTCATCGGATGATGCCCCTTGAGTGGTGCTCGCCAAAACCAGAGCGAACTTGTCTTCCGCCTGTGCCCAGGCTCCGCGCCGAAACAACTCTTCGGCCGCGAGCAAATCCCGACCACGTTCTTGAGCGATAGCCGACACGCTGGCCAAAATCAAAAGCAGGGATGCTCCGCATAATGCCACGCTCTGCACAATCACCCGAAATGCAAGTTGTGATGTTGCGCTTTTCGCTCGCCACGAAGTGGCGACGGAGTTGAGCCGTGGGCGCAAGCCCACGGAAAAGAGGTCTAGGATCGAAAGCCTTGAAAGGGCGACGCTCGCCTCAATGCGTAAATCCAAGCGTCGCCCCTCCGGGGCTTGATTGCACTGTTTGTCACGAAGCCGGGAGTTTACACCCCCGGCTAAACTCCGTCGCCGCTTCGCGGCTGAAGACACCGCAACAACAAAACTTGCTCTGCGGGTGAGTGTGATTGAACGCATCAGACGTCACTCGTGAGGAAAGACAATCCCGGTATAACCATCGAAGACTCGGCTGAGCTGCTCGGTGAACCGGTCGATCTCGACCGGCAGCGCCTTATCGGTTTCGACAATCCCACCGATCCCCCGTTCTTTCTCCGCGCGCCGAAACGACACGAGTGTTGGCTGGCCCTCCTCAATCGGTCCCAGCTTCAGCCGTACCGACTCGACGGTTTGCAGCTCCGCGTGGCTCAGCGGCCGTTGCGACGTCGTCACCAAGACGGTCTCGCGGCCTTTGAGTTCATCCAGGAAATACATCGCTTGTTTCTGTCCTTCGGAAGCGAGCGGCGGTGCCCAAAGTTCCGCGACCGGCTGTTGCTGGTCCAGGTCTTCAGAGGACTTCGGCCAAAGGCGTTCTGGGACGCCGTTCGTGTCGATCAAATAGAGGTAGACGTAACTCGTGGCGCTTAGCTTCACATGAAATTGCAATTTATCGTGAGCGCGCAACGGTAGAGACTTCTGGCTCAAGACTTCATAGCCCTGCAACTGGTTGGCTCGTTGAAGATGAGTTTCGAGGATCGGAACCGCGGTGCCCGGTTTCACCTTCGGCTGTTCGGCAGTGTCATCGCTTTGCGGAGGAACATGTTTGCCGGCAACCAGTGCTGTGCCGATGTCAGCTTCGTTGGTCTGACCAACTGAAGGCGGCGCGACTTCTGATTGCGGGGATGTCGTTGCGTTCCCACTACGATTCAGCCACGCCACGCCGAGCACGATCGCCGCCACTGCCATCGTGCCGACGATGGGGGGGAGATTGCTCCGTCGTTCCAACTTGCCGGCGACTGACTCGATCGGCGACTCAATTCGCGCGACTGGTGCATTCTCCGACTCAATGGTTTCCTCATTGATCTCGGAGCAGAATTCTTCTGGCGAGCAAAACGTGGCTGTCGGCATCTCGCCCAAGGCGAGCGCCATGTCCTTGGCGAATGAAAACCGATCGGCCGGCTCCTTGGCCATCGCTTTCAGGCAGATTGCTTCGATGGCTGGCGATATCTGGTCGCGATGTTCTCGCAGCGCGCGGGGAGTCTTTGTAGAGATGACCGCCACGATCGCGGTAAAGGTTCCCTCGAACGGACGTCGTCCACTCAAGAGCCGATACATCACGACCCCCAGGCTATAGATATCCGTGGCCGGTCCAATTTCGCGAGAGATTCCACGAATCTGTTCGGGAGACATGTAGGCGGGAGTCCCCAGGAACGTTCCGTCCTTCGTGACCTCGTTTTCTTCGCCGTTGACGCCAGTGACCTGCCGAGCCAGTCCAAAATCCATCAGGATGGCTTGGCCTTTCGTGGTGAGCATGATGTTCGCCGGCTTGATGTCACGGTGGATGATGCCGCAGTCATGCGCCTCTTGCAGCGCCAGCGCGGATTGCCGAATCACGGCGATCACCTCGGCTTCGGGCATCGCCTGGCCTGATTCAAAGAGTTGCTCCAGCGAGCGGCCTTCGATGAACTCCATCGTGAGGAACAGCATTCCATCAATCACGCCGACATCAAAGACACGGCACAGATTCGGGTGTGACAATCGTGCAACGGCACGGGCCTCTCGGAGAAACCTCCGGACAATGTCCGTGGAGGCTTTGCGTTTGAAGATCGGGATCTTCAAGGCCACGGTGCGATGCAAGTGGAGATCATGCGCCCGATAGACGGCCCCCATGCCGCCCCGGCCAAGTTCGCATTCGATTCGATAGCGTCCGAAGACCTGACCGGCGGCCAGGTCCGGGACCGGAAAACGCAACGAGGTAATCTCCAGGCCATCCTCAAAGGGTTGCGTCAGGTTCAGCTCTTTGGAATCGCCGGAACTCTCCATTTGGGTTTCATTGCTTTGATTGACCTGGTCCGTCTTGGAGTACCCCTGTGCCGACACCCCGCCAGTCACGGCGGTACTGGGATTCGAGCTGTCGACCTGAGTCTGCTGAGGTTCCGGATTGTTGATGCTCATCCAAGTTCTTTCCAAAGGGGACGTCCTGAGCGGCTGAATTCCAATGATCTCGCCGCATTCAATCGGCGATGTCCCGCTCGATCCGTCGAGCATTTCTGTGTGGCGAATGGCGTTGTCGCAATGGACGCGGACTGAATTTCGCGACGGCGGATGCGACCAATCCATTCCCCGCGAACATCGGCCAACCGGGAACCACGTAGCTCAGTTCCTCATCGGCCGTTTTCAAGAACACGGACTCCGACGATCGCGAACCGTGATCGAATAACTCGCTCGCCAGTTTGTTGTCGGTGACGAGCTGGCCGAGGTAATTCGCCAGCTCGGCTTGATCGTTCGTGGAGACTGCCGAGGACTGGTCGAGAGCCGCTTTTATCGGAACCGTGACGGGGGGCTTGACGGCAGGTGGCGTCGCGGAGCCTGACGGACGACTGGCAGGCGCATTGGGCCGAGTGAGTCGCAGACTGCGGAGTCCGCGAAGCACCTGCGTCACCGGCTGTGTTCCCGGCAGCAAACTCAGCGATGTGACTACTGCTTGAACGCTCGTCCGCAGAGTGTCGGATTGACTCAGCTTGAGCAGCCCCAAGTCTGTGCTGATCGTCGTCAACGCCGAAACCAGTAAGCTGTTGCCAAGGTCATTCGTGAACCCGTCCAACTTCTGCATCACTTGTGTGACCATTGAGACCAAGGTCTGCCAACTCGCAGGCTGGTCGTCGAGGTTTGTCGCACCACGTTCCTGTTGGTCGTCCGAGGGCAACGCGCCGAACAACGCCAGGAGCAGAGGACTAAACGGGCCGACGCCGAAAATCGGACGATTCGTACCCGCCACGCTGTTCCCGAATCCGCCGGAAATCTCCGCGAAGTCGAGAATCACGTCCCCGTGTTCGCGTTGCAGGTCGGCCAGATCGAAGACCGTGAAGAAGTCTCGACCTTCCTCGGTGACGTACAAGTTCATTCCAGCCACTTGCAAGTCGCTGGCCTGAGTAATCCCGTCGAGGAAAAACGAACCGGAGAAATCAAAGCCGTTACCGTCTCCCAACAACAGCGACACCGATGAGGCCCCATTGTCGGCCGCGAGGAGCACGACGAGATCGAGGAAAGCGTCGTCGTTGAGGTGGGCGCTCGCGTCAATACCGACCGGTTGACTCTGCAGACCTACCGAATAGGAAATCACCGGCGGCACGTCCCTAAAGTTGCCCGCCGACAGAGAGAGAAATCCCAGATTGCTTCCGTCGGGATTCGGCAACACCAGCATGTTATTCACGATCGCACCCGGCAACGGCGAGAAGTTCAACATCACCGTATTGGACGGCCTCGCATCGAAGATGCCGTTGCCGGCGCTCGGGATGAACGACACCGAATCGTTCGTGCCGTTGGTCACGACCAAACCGGTCTGCATGGTGCCATCAACGGGATCGCGCAGGGTGACCACTTGAGCGTCCACGGGGCCAGAACCGGAGGGCAGTTTCGAGAGGGCACCGGCTCGGAAGGGAATCGAAGTCACTCCCGGCACCGTTTGAAAATCGGCAAACGGTTGCCCATAGAACACCGCTACGGAGTTGGAGCCGCGGTTGGTGACGACCAAATCCCTAAAGGGGTCGCCATCCAGATCGCTAACCGTCACGCTCGAAGGATTCGAACCCGTGAAGATCTCTTCGCCAAGGCCGAACGTCCCATTTCCGATTCCCCGGTAAATCATCACGCTGTTGCCGCCGGTATTGGGCACGATCAGATCGTCCACTCCGTCGTTATTGAGGTCAGTAAGCTGCGGTGCTCCGGGTGCCGTAACGTTGCCGGCATTGGACGCCAAATCGCCCAAGGAGGCTCCATTTCCCGCAGCCCGGATCGAGACCTGATCGGATTCCAGATTGGTCACCACGGCATCGAGCTGTCCATCGTTGTTTAAGTCAAAATCCAACACAGCCAGGCTCGTGCGGCGGTCGGCGTGGCGGTCTTCCGTGAACCGTCCTTCGCCTCGATTGAGCAACACCAGCAGGTCGCCGAACTCATTCGTGGCGAACACGTCCGGCAAGTGGTCGCCATTCGCGTCACGCAGCGTGAATCCCGTCAGCGGCGTCGGCAGATCAATCGTCGGGGTAAATGACAAAGGCTGCCGCTCGTTCGCGTCACTCGAATTCAGATAAACGGTCAACTGTGTTCCCGCTTCGTTCAGAAACACCGAATCGTCATCGTGATCTTGATCGATGTCCTCCACTCGGACCACCGCGAATCGCGCAGGCGAATTCTGCAACAAGGTGACGTGCGGATCGGAACTCAAGCCCTGATCGGTTCCAAACACGATCGACCAACTGTTGCTTCCGGGATTGGTGGCGATCACATCCAAGAAACCGTCGCCGTTGAAGTCACCAGCTTCGGCGCTGGAAGTTTCGTCAAACGACTGGCTTTCCAGTCTCGAAGCGTCCGTCAGAGAGGGTCCAATAAAGTACGGGCCGGCACCGGCACGAATCAGCGAAGGCTCGAATTGTCCGTTACCGACATTCCTCAGCACGCTGATGTCGCCAGAACCAAGATTCGGCACGATGAGATCCAACCAACCGTCACGATTCAGATCGGCCGTCGTCAACGAAATAGGTCCGGCTCCGGCGTTCAAGGAGCCTGCTGGCTGAAAGCCGTTCGCAGCCGCGAGAAACACGCTGATGGTTTGAGTGCCTTGATTGATCACTGCGAAGTCTTCTCGACCCGCCGGGTCGTGGTCGAAATCACCACTGACGATGCGCCCCGGCAGCGAGCCGTTGATCGGCACGGTATCGACTCTTTCAAACGATGGCGGCCGTCCCGGTTGCGATGGGACGCGAAACTCGAACAGGCTGACGGAATTTCCGGTGCGGTCCAGCGTCGCGATTTGAATTCCCTCGGAAGTCCGCAGCACCGTGAAATCACGCGCGGGTTGGCCGGCATTAACCACGATGGCTGTCTGAAACTCACTCAGGGATGTCTCTTCGGCCGAGACTCTCCTGGCCGAGACCACGCGCATTCCCTGACGGTAGAGGACATCGCCATCGCGGCTGAGCACCAACACGTCATCAATCTGTTGCCCGTTGGCGTCCCGATCACCGTTGATATTTTCAATGACGGGGCGTGTCCCAATGGAGATCGGCGCCACCGACAATGCATTCGAGTACGCTCCTGCGGAGTCCGCGAGCTGCACCTCGACCTCACCTGCGAGAAAGTCGGGGATGATGCGGTCAGTGAGTCCGTCGCCATTGACGTCCACAATGAGATCGAGGACGCCGTCTCCATTAACGTCCGTTGAGAACACTGGATCGGGAAGCTCGACCAATGGAGCTTGCCGTTGAAAGAATTCAAAGGTTCCGTTGCCACGGCCGATCAAAATCGAGTTGTCGCCCGAGGCGAAGTTCTGCGTAATCAGATCTTGTCGTCCATCGCCATTCAAATCGTCGGTCTGAACTCTCGCGGGGTACGCCCCGACGTCAAATCGCTTATGCGGCTCAAAGGTTCCGTCTCCGCGCCCTAACAGCACCGAGACATCGTTGCCGAAGCCGTTCGGTGCGATCAAATCGACGCGGCCATCATCGTTGACATCGGCGGCGTTCATCGACAGGGGAATGTAGCCGATTCCAGAATCCCCGATGCTGAAACGGCGTCGAACGGCAAACGTGCCGTCGCCGTTGCCTCGCAGCACCGAAACGCTTCCCGCCGAATAGCTGCCCGTGGCATAGTCGTATCGGCCAAGATTCGGTGTCACGAGGTCCAGCCGATCGTCACCGTTCATGTCGATGATTTGCACCGCTTGCGGTGACGGGCCGACTTGAAATCTCTGTTCTTCCTCAAAACTTCCGTCGCCTAACCCCCGTCCCATCGACACATCGTTCGAGAATTCATTGGAAGTCACGAAGTCCAAGAGCTGATCGCCGTCCAAATCCATGACCCCCAGGTCGGTCGGAAATGTGCCAACGGGAAAGAAACCGGTGTAAAAGAGATCTGCGTCGAATCCGCTTAACACGGTCACGGACCGAAACAAGCCGTTCGACACGACAAGATCGAGCGTCTGATCGCTATTCAGAGTCACGCCTTCCACTGCCGTCGGTCCAAAGACTCCAAAGAGGCTTCGTTCGGACTGGAAAACGCTCCCATTGTCCGTCCCTAGCAGCAGCGAGAGCGGGTTGAATTCGTAGGCATTCAGAGAATCGCCGAAGAGTCGCACATGGTTCGGCGCAATCAGATCCAGCCGATGGTCGCCGTTGACATCGACGGCTTGCACGTTTGTTGGATTGCCGCTGACCGGGAATGTTCGCTGCGACTCAAATAATCCGCCTCCTGTCCCCAGCAACACCGAGATGTCCTTCGACAATTCATTGGCCGTGACGATGTCGAGTTGCTGGTCCCCGTTGGCATCCAAGACTTGGACGGAGTTTGGGCTGTCGCCGACCGTCAGCCGCTGTTCTTCCCCGAACATCCCGTTACCGAGGTTGATGAGCACCGAGACGTCGTTGGAAAAACGATTGGCTACGACCAGATCGACCTGATGCGTGAGGTCGCCGTCGATATCCAGGGCTCGAAGCGCGACGGGGCCAACGCCGACGGCGAATCTTCGTTCGGGCAGGAACGTCCCGTCTCGCCACAACAGCACGGAGACATCGTTCGAGGCTTCGTTGACCGTGACGAGATCCAAATGGTGATCGCCACCCACGTTCACGGCCTGCGCGGTCACCGGTTCGAGGCCGACTGAGAACCGACGTTCCAACTCAAACGTCCCATCACCCCGGCTCAACAGCACGGAAACATCATTCGAGAACTCATTGACCGTGACGACATCGAGAAACTCATCATCGTTGAGATTCACGGTCAGCGCCGACTTCGGAAAAGCACCGACGGACGTCGGTAAACGTGGATCCGATGTCGTGACGAAATTCGCCTCGACGGAAAGCTCTTGAAGACTCGCGATGTCACGCGGTCGGACCACCACGAGATAATTCCCCGGTCCGATGTGTTCCACCACCCGACTTGGCTCGTCGGCCGATGAGTCTACGAAGTTCTGCTCACGCAACACGCGCCGATCTGTCGCCAGCAAGCTTACGGTTCCCAGGAATTGTCGATCCTCCGAATCGAGCAGCGAAAGAGTTAGCGTGCCCGTTCCCGCGACATTCAGAACGTATTCGCCGGCAATTCCAGTGTCAGACAACTCGACAGCGCCAGCCGAATCCAGTGGGGCCGGAAGAGGAATCATTTGGCTCGCGGCGTGATCGAGAGCAGGTTCGTCGGACTTCAAGAATCGGATGCCGTCGAAGTACATGGTAAAACTGGTATCCCATGTATCGAGTTGGATCGACAATCCAGTGACGGCGGAGAGGTCGGGAGTCCCCGTCAAAGTCCGTACCCAGTCGTCATCGCCAGCCAGTGGGATTTGCAGCCGTTGCCATTCATGGTTCCGCGGGAAGAGTTGGTTCGGCCTCAGACGAAGGCTGCCGCTGGGAGTGAATAACTCAACGATCGGCTGGTTTCCCTGAAAACCAAAGGGATTCGGATTGTCGGCAAAGGCCGACAACTCCAAGGTGTCGTAATCCGAGAGATTCCAAACCGAGCCGCCCGTCGAGAGTTCGATGCCCGTGTCGAACCCGCTTCTCGTGAAAAACTTGAGCGACTGGTTCCCTGCCAACACATGCGATTGATCGTCAGAGACGAATGCCGGCCTACCGTCCGAGGCAAAGGTTTGCCAGTTGCTGGCCGCGGATTCGGTCACATCCTGGGCCGCATCGGTGGTCACTCGCAGCAAGAATCCTCCCGTGGTGGAACCTGCGACGGTCGTGCCGGTCACGGGATCGTAGTTTTCATTGCCAAGGCTGGAGACTCCGACCAAGTAGCGTCCTTGCGTCGGCGGAGAGAAGGTGACCTGTGGCTGACCCGCCGCAGTGACACTTTCGCTCACGTCCAAGGGATGACCCGCTAGATCGAACACGCGCAAGCAGCCGTCCAAGTCACTGCCCGATGTGAGTTCCAAACTCGCCGTGACTCTCAAGCCGGCCGGTAAGTCGATCGAGAGCAACTCCACGTCCGACGGAGTCTCGATGGTTCCCGATGCTGTTCCCGCGACGACGTCGGGGCGAGCCGAGAACTTCACGTCATCAAAATAGACCGTGAAGCCGAAATCCCAGGTATCGAGATGAATCACCAAGCTGGTGACGGCCGAGAGATCGGGAGCGCCTTCCGTCGTCAAACTCCAAACAGAGTCGCCGGCCAAGGGCACTTTGATTTGCTGCCATTGCTGATTGCGAATCAGCAATCGATTGGGCCTCAAATGAATGACCCCGCTGGTCGTCACCAAGTCAATGTTTGGTTGATTGCCCTGGAACCCAAGCGGATGTGGATTTTCTGCAAAGGTTGAGAATTCCAAGGTATCGGAATCCGAGAGATCCCAAGCGGAACCGCCCGTTGTCAGAATGACCCCCGTGTCGAAGCCACTTGTGGTGACGAACTTGAGCGACTGGTTCCCCGCGATCACATGTGTTTGGTCGTCTGAGACCGATGCGGTACCACCCTCGGCAAATGTCTGCCAGTTGGTTGCCGGGAACTCGGTGAAGTCCTGAGTGGCATCCGTCGTCACTCGGAATTCAAAGGCACCTGAAGTGGAACCGGAAATGGCCGCACCGGTGACTGGGTCGTAAGTCTCGTTCCCAAGACTGGAGACTCCGATGTAGTAGCGGCCGATCGTTTGTGGAGTGAATGTGATCCGCGTGGCCCCACCGTTCGTGTCGCCTCCGGTGGATTCCAAGGGAACACCGGCCGCGTCGAACACGCGCAAGTAGCCTTCGAGTTGACTTCCCGGCGGAACTGTCAGGCTTGCCGTGACGCTCAACCCGGCTGGCAAGTTGATCGAATAGAGATCGACATCGGAGGGTGTATTGATCGTTCCAGAGGCCAATCGCGAATTGGTGGTTGCCGATGTTCCCAGCGTCCCGCCCACAATATCGGGGAGAACATCATCCAGTGTCAGCGACCAAGACAGCAGCCGGCCCGAATCCGCCGACAGAAAGGTATCGGTGATTTCCAATTGCCAAATACCTTGCGAATTCAGACCGTTCAGAGTCGATAGATCACCGCTCGGCCG
>SXGS01068525.1_pt1 | contig 47104 bp, 44 predicted proteins | sample 3174681 | NCBI WGS metagenome assembly SXGS01 (sample SAMN11356861, study PRJNA531348) | freshwater metagenome | isolation source: freshwater sample F1-80 | place: China: Fuxian Lake, Yuxi | collected 2017-12-25
ACCGTGCCTTATATAGCAACAGGGCAGTTAATAGCAGGGCTGCGATTAAAACACTGCCACTTTGTTTCCAGAGATAAGCAGCTAGAGCGAGAATAAAGAGAGCGGAATAAATTGGATGTCTTATCTTTGAGTAAATACCACTTGTTACTAGATCTGCCCCCTCTTTACTCTCCGGAAGAGGTGTCAGCGCGCTTCCTAAATCTCTAAAGGCGCGAAATAGAATGAGTACTGCAAGAAGTGCAAGTGCAGCTGCCAAAGCAGATCTAAGTTGCAAACTCTCTTTAGATCCCGGCAATAAAGCTAGAGCAAAGAACAGAATGAATTGAAGCGTTACAACTAACTTACCCTTCATGATTAAAGTCTAACTAGCAGAAAGGCTTATCTAGCTCGCTTTGCCCGTGGAGCGCCTTGTAGATGTCAGTGGGTGTTGTCATAATTAGTACGAAAGGTCGCACAATTACATATGAATACGCGTGATCCAAAGATCAGCTATCTGGTGGCGGGTGAAGGATTTGAACCTTCGAAGGCTGAGCCGGGGGATTTACAGTCCCCTCCCATTGGCCGCTCGGGCAACCCGCCAAGGTCGAACAAGTACTGCGGCAATTATGGATTGTGTGAAGGGAAAGGATACCTTAGGAAGGTAGGCGCTCAAACCGCGCTTTTTATTGAGTGGAGGAGTCCTCATCATGGCATCAGATTCAAGTTTTGACGTCACATCCAAAATCGATCGCATGGAGCTTGATAACGCAATAAATCAAGCGGTTCGTGAGATCGAGACCCGTTTTGATTTCAAAAATACTGGTTCAAAGATTGAGCTTGAGGGTGAGAAGATTTTGATTGAGGCAGATACGGAGGAGCGTGCAAAGGCCGCCCTTGATGTTCTCAAAGACAAGATGATCAAACGTGGAGTCTCACTCAAGCACCTTGATGCAGGCACCCCACAGCTCTCAGGAAAGATTTATAAGATTGCGGCACCTTTGAAAGAAGGTATCTCAACTGAAAACGCAAAGAAGATTGCAAAAAAGATTCGTGATGATGGCCCAAAGTCTGTCAAGACCCAGATTCAGGGTGATGAACTGCGGGTGAGCTCAAAGAGCCGTGATGATCTACAAGTAACGATGGCAATGATCAAAGATGGTGGCTGGGATTTTGCCGTTCAATTTACGAACTTTAGATAATTGAGCAAAAATAACTCTGGTCTACTCTTTGGAGTAAGTGCCTATACTCTCTGGGGATTGTTCCCTTTGTACTGGCTCCTACTCAAGCCAGCTAGTCCTCTCGAAATCGTCTCGCACCGCGCCGTTTGGACTCTAGTTTTTTGTTTTATTATCCTGGCAATTACACGCTCACTTCAGGCGACACTTCTTACTCTTAAACGTCCTAAGGTCGCTTCCAGGTTATTTCTGACCTCTCTTCTGATTTCGATTAACTGGCTGGTCTACATCTGGGCCACCAATAATGGTCATGTGATTGAAGCATCACTTGGGTACTACATCAATCCTCTAGTCATGATCGGCTTTGGAGTGGTTGTGCTCAAAGAGAGGATGCGCGCTCTGCAGTGGTGCTCTGTTGGGATTGCATCGGTGGGGGTCCTAGTTTTAACGCTTAACTATGGTCGGTTCCCATGGATTGCCCTAGCGCTTGCCCTTTCATGGGGTAGCTATGGCTTTGTCAAGAAGCAGTTGGGTCTTGGCGCTCTCGAGGGGTTGACGATTGAAACTCTTCTAGCAAGCCTGCCCTACCTGTTATATCTGTTGTACTTGGGCAACAAGGGAACGGGTCAACTCGGTCATGGAATAGGTCTTACGATTCTCTTGATCAGCGCAGGTGCTATCACTGCAATTCCCCTACTACTCTTCAACGGCTCTACAACGAGACTGCCACTGACCACCATCGGGTTACTGCAGTTCATCACACCGAGTATCCAATTCTCGATCGGTGTCTGGGTGTTAAAAGAATATATGCCGACTGTGCGCTGGGTTGGATTCTTGATTATTTGGGTGGCTCTTGTGACTCTTGCTGTGGATCTTGTGAAATCAAGCAGAGCGGTCGATAACCCCATCGCATAGGGAGATCAGAGCACTTGTAGCCTCATTCATCGGTAATGGTCCAAGAACTAGTTGTGCATCTCTTGCCACTTTATGCAGTTGATCACGTGATTCATCCATCGCCCTGTGGCCCCGTAACTCCGCGAGGACCTGTTGGACTATTGCCTCATCACTGATAGGCCCAGAGAGTAATCGCTGGAGTTCGCGATCGGCGGAGTCTTTAGAGTTGAGAACATTTAACGTGACTAGGGTTGGGACACCCTCTCGCAAATCTGTTCCCGGTGTCTTTCCGGATTGATTAGAGTCACTTGCAATATCGATGACATCATCTGCGAGTTGAAAGGCCACACCGATCTTTTCGCCAAAGAGAGTAACTGTTTCCATGATCTCATCTGCTGCCCCTGAGATCATGGCGCCATAACGAGCACTGGCAGAGATCAAAGATCCAGTCTTATCGGCGATGACTTTCAAGTAATGCTCTAAGGGATCTATTCCAGGGACTGTCCCTTGTGTCTCCATAATCTGGCCGATGACTAGACGCTCAAAGGTGCGCGCCTGTAGACGCACCGCCGCAGGGCCAAGATCTGCCAATAGATCAGAGGATTTTGCAAACAAAAAATCTCCTGTGAGAATCGCGATCGTATTGTTCCAACGCTTGTTAGCACTCTGGACTCCACGACGAAGCGGTGCATCATCCATGACATCATCGTGATACAAGGTTGCGATATGAGTTATCTCGCAGGCTACGGCCGCAGCTATCAGTCCCTGTCTACTTGAATCCCCATACTGGCCACAGAGCAAGGTCAGCAGAGGGCGCAGACGCTTTCCACCAACAGCGACTATATGGTTGGCGGTCTCATCGACAAAGGGATACTCACTCCTTGTATGGCTCAGTAGTAGGGCTTCGACTTGCGCCATCTGCACAATGAGCCTGGCCTCCAGTGCTGGAGCAAGGTTTGGGATGCCAAAAGCTGACATCAGCGGATGAAGGTTGCAAGGGTTGTAATGAAGCTCAGAAGTGGTGCAGGGAATACACCGAGTGCAATGGTTACTAGGATCGAAAAGATGATTGAGGAGCGTGTGAGTGCAGATGGAATCTCAACACTTGTTCCATCTTGCATGGGATCTGTGAAGAACATCAGGACTATGACCCGGATATAGAAGAAGGCTGCGACTGCGCTCGAGAGAACTCCGGCAAAGACAACACCCTTGGCCCCACTCTCATAAGCGGCAGAGAAGATTGAAAACTTACCTATGAATCCACTGGTCAGAGGAATCCCGGCAAAGGCCAATAGAAATCCGGCAAAGGCCGATGCGACCCATGGCGAGCGCTTACCCAAGCCTCTCCAACGATTGAGGTCAGTGACCTCTCCTGAGGAATCACGCACTAATGTCACAATCGCAAAGGCACCGACGGTTGCGACTCCATATGCGAACAGGTAAAAAATCGATGCATCAAGCCCAGACTTATTGAGGGCAATCACGCCTGAAAGTAGGAAACCGGCATGGGCGATGGATGAGTAAGCCAACATACGCTTTACGTCGCGTTGGGCAAGTGCAACGAAGGAGCCAAAGAGCATGGTGATGATTGCAATCATGGAGATCACCGGGGACCAAGACCACTCTGCATTGGCGAATACGGTGTAATAGATACGCAGCATCGCACCAAAGGCTGCGACCTTTGTCGCCGCTGCCATGAATCCAGTTATTGGAGTGGGTGCACCTTGATACACATCTGGTGACCATGCATGAAATGGGACGGCACCGACTTTAAAGAGAAGACCGATTGAGATAAATGCCATTCCCAGCAAAAGTAAGACGTCGTTACCACTGCCGCCCACCACTGATTCGCGGATTCCAGCAAGGCTCACAGAGGCTGAATATCCATATAGATAGGCCATTCCAAAGAGGAAAAACGCTGAGGAGAATGAGCCGAGTAAAAAGTATTTAAGAGCCGCCTCCTGTGATGCCAATCTGCGCCGGCGTGAGAGTCCTGCCATGAGGTAGAGCGGTAGCGATAACATCTCAAGGGCAACAAACAAGGTGATCAGATCTGTGGCAACTGGGAACACCATCATTCCAGAGATCGCAAAGAGTGTAAGTGGATAGACCTCAGTTACTTGATTGCCTGTTTGTATCGAGTGACGCTCCTGCTCTGAGCCTGGCAAGGCTGCGGCAAGGGCGGTGAAGTGATCAGTATCTGCGATGACCAGGATGGAAAGGATCGCAATGATGAGTATCGATGCCTGTAAGAGGATAGCCGGACCATCGATGACCACAGATCCCATAGCAGCCCCCATTGACTGCTCGTTACGGATTTTCCACAGTTGGGCAAGAGATAGGACGAGGGTGCCTATGGTGAGAGTGAGTTGTGTGCTCGAGCGAAGGGCCTTTGAGACAAATGCCTCGACAAGCACTCCTATCAACGCTCCACCTAGGAGGATCAAAATCGGTGATAAGAGTGTGTAATCAAGTGTCGGGGAGATAAAACTCATCACTTTCCTCCATTTGATGGAGCAGGGTCACTAAAACCGAGTTGGGTAATCACATGAGAGGCAGCTGGATTGATGACATTGAGCAGAGGTGATGGGTAGAAGCCAAGTACGAGAATGATCGCCATTATCGGAGCGATAGCAATCTTCTCTCGCAAGTTCAAATCCTTCAGATTTTCATTCCCTGGTGTGATTGGGCCATGCAACGCCTTTTGAACGGGGATCAAAATGTAGAGCGCAGCAAGGACGATGCCAAATGTCGCAATCACGGCATGCACGGGATAACGAGTGAAGGTTCCAACCAGCACTAGGAACTCACTCACAAAGCTTGATAGACCAGGAAGTGCCAGAGATGACATGCCTGCCAAGAAGAACATCCAGGCCATCACTGGTGTGATGCGCTGGAGCCCACCAAAGTCGGCGATTGTGGAGGAGCCGCGGCGTGAAATCATCCACCCACCGATGAGAAAGAGGGCCGCCGTAGAAAAGCCATGGTTGAACATATATAACGTCGCCCCGCTATGGCCTTGTGAGGTCATCGCAAAGATTCCCATGGTAATAAAACCAAAGTGTGAGATCGAGGTGAAGGCGATCAAGCGTTTTAAATCACGTTGACCAATTGCAAGGATTGCCCCATAGACAATGGAGATCACAGCCAATACCAAGATGAGTGGTGTGAATGTCTTGCTAGCCTCAGGAAAGAGCGTTAGACAGTAGCGAATCATCCCAAAGGTCCCGACCTTATCGAGTACACCTAGAAGCAAGACCGATGTTGCAGGTGTGGCCGAATCAGCGGCATCGGGTAGCCAGGTGTGTAAAGGCCATAGCGGTGCTTTGATTGCAAAGGCGATGAAAAAACCCAAGAACAGGAGATTGTGAGTAGTCGAGCTCATCTGCAATCCAGAGAGCACCGCTAGATCAAATGTAGCCCCACCTTGCGAACTCGAGATCACATATAGGGCGATTATCGCAGCCAACATCAGCAGGCCTCCAAAGAGGCTATAGATCAAGAACTTGATGGCCGCTGCCGATCTCTCACCGCTGCCATATCCCCCGATAAGAAAGTAGACAGGAATCAGCATCGCTTCAAAGATGACATAGAAGAGAAAGAGATCGGTCGCAGCAAATACGCCAATCATCATGGTCTCTAGGACAAGGATGAGTACGTAGTAGTTCTTAACGCTCCAACGGCCCCCTTGAGGCTCGTTCCAACCAGCCAGCACTACGACCGGTAGAAGGATCGTTGACATCAAAATCAAGACAAGTGATAAGCCATCGATACCGAGGGCATAATTGATCCCAAAAGAGGGGATCCACGAGTACTTCTCTGTGAATTGCAACTCAACGTTATCTGGCTGAAATCGAGTGGCCATTGCAAGGCTCACGGCCAGGACAATCAGTGTGGTAGTCAGGGCAATCTGCTTGATAGCTTGCTCGTTCTTCTTTGGCAGTATCGCGATAACGCCAGTACCAATGATCGGAAGAGCCATGAGTAGTGTCAGCCACATCATTATTGGACCACCACCCAGATTGCCACGATCATTGCGAGTGCACCGATCAGGATGAATGCGGCATAGCTGCGGACAAAGCCATTTTGAACTCCTCGCAGGGACAGAGCTGTAGCGATTGTCAGGCGACCAATACCACGCACTGCGCCATCGATGATCTCCGCATCGGTCTTGACTAACGTCTTTGTTAACTCTTGACCTGGGCGCATGAAAAGGGCCTCATTGAGGCGATCTTGCATGAGATCTTCGCGCGCGATCCTTGTGAAGATCGAGACGTTCTTAGGTGCAACGGCATCAATCTCCCGACGTGAGTACTTGAGAAAGGCGACTGCGACACCGATTGCAACCATCACTAGAGCAAGGGCTGAAACAAGGATCGGTGGAAGTAGCTCGTGGTGCTCCTCATGACTCTCAAATAGGGGTGATAGCCATTTCACCAAGGAGTCATTACTGCTCAAAAGGTAGCCAGATGTGAGCGATCCCAGTGCCAATATCGCCATCGGTAGCCACATCAGCCACGGGGATTCATGAGGTTGGGCCTTCTCATCCCAGCGAGGTGTACCAGTAAATGTCAAAATCATCACGCGCGTCATATAGAAGGCGGTGATACCAGCCCCCAACAAAGTCACAGAGCCAAGGATGATCCCCTTGATACCTCCTGCGTTAAATGCAGTTTCAATGATCATATCTTTGGAGTAAAAACCTGCGAAGGGTGGAATCCCTAAGATCGCTAGATAGCCCAGACCAAATGTTACGAAGGTGATCGGCATTACCTTTCGAAGGGCTCCGTACTTGCGCATATTCACCTCATCGTCCATGCCATGCATGACTGAGCCTGCACCAAGGAACATTCCAGCTTTGAAGAAGCCATGAGTGAGCAGGTGCATGATTGCAAAGGCATAGCCGACAGGGCCAAGTCCTGCACACAGGATCATGTAACCAATCTGAGACATAGTCGAGGCCGCCAAGGCTTTTTTAATATCATCCTTAGCTGTACCAATGAGAGCGCCAAACATCAATGTGATAGCACCAACGATCACAACTAACAACTGTGCGCTAGGAGCGGCATCGAAGATGAAGTTGGATCGTGTGATCAGATAAACTCCCGCCGTAACCATGGTTGCAGCGTGAATCAGGGCTGAGACTGGAGTAGGACCTGCCATCGCATCGCCAAGCCAGGCCTGCAATGGGAACTGAGCTGACTTTCCTATGGCAGCCACCAATAACATGATGCCAATTCCAGTCAGGGCCAGCGTTGATGTCTGCTCCACAGCTGCCTGCACGCCGATGAATGAGACCGTGCCCATCGTTGCAAATGCAATCATGATGGCAAATGAGAGCCCCATATCTCCTATACGGTTCATGACGAATGCTTTTTTTGAGGCAGTCGCGTATGCAGGCTTCTCATTCCAAAATCCGATCAAGAGGTATGAGGCAAGACCCACACCCTCCCAGCCCACGTAAAGATTGAGGTAACTATCGCCCAGGACAAGTAAGAGCATCGCTGCGATGAAGAGGTTCAAAAACGCGAAGAAACGGCGGCGATCTGGATCGTGGGCCATATATGAGATGGAGTAGATGTGAATCAGAGAGCCAACACCGGTAATGAGAAGAACAAAACAGATAGATAGCTGGTCGAGTAACAATCCTGCATCTATCTTGAATGTACCAACTGAGATCCATTCGAAGAGTTTCTGACTGACTGCTCGCTCTTGACTTGGGCGCTTGAACATCAAGGAGAGCTGGTAGAGAGCCACAAAAAATGATGAGGCGCAGAGTGCAGTTGCAAGCAGATGACCCCATTTGTCACTGCGCCGTCCTGCAAGCAGTAAAATTACCGCCCCAGCAAGAGGAAGTGCGATCAGATAGACGATACTCGTTGAGGTCATCATCATCATCATGGCTATCGCCTCAACAGACTTGCATCATCGACAGATGCCGATCGGCGCGAGCGATAGATCGTCACAATGATTGCAAGACCAACTACTACTTCGCAGGCGGCTACCACCATCGTAAAGAAAGCGACTACTTGACCGTTGAGATCACCATTGATTCGGGAGAATGTCACGAATGAGAGATTGGCAGCGTTGAGCATGAGCTCGATACACATGAAGACGACGATGGCATTGCGGCGAAGGACCACTCCGATGGCTCCGATGCTAAAGAGCAGTGCTGAGAGATAGAGATAGTTTGCAGCATCCATCTACTTCTCCTCATCTGCGCTGGTATCGACTGTGCCAAGTTCAAATCTGGCTGAATCAAGGACATCCCCGCGTGCCTTCAAGCTGGCATTGATCGAGGCCGGTGCAGGGCTTCCATCTGGCAAAAGCGCTGGTACATCAACGGCGTTGTGGCGTGCAAATACTCCTGGAGCGGCAAGGCCAGCGGCCGTTGCCAATGAGTCTTTGCGGAATCTATCGATCGAGAGTTGGCGCTGTGTTGGGCGCTCTTGTATCCGGTGATGATGGGCTAGGACCATCGCACCAAGGGCTGCAGTGATCAAGAGGGCAGAGACGACCTCAAAGGGCCAGACATACCTTGAGAAGAGCAACCGTGCGATCGCCTCGACGTTTCCATCAGAGTTTGCAGCCTCAAGACCGACTGCCGATCGGCCCAGAGTTGCACGGCTGAGCAAGGAGACCATTAAGCCACCAAAGCCAAGGGCGGCAGTGATTGCAATCGGGCGAAGACCACGGATTGTCTCAGCGAGTGAATCAGATGAATCGACACCAACCAACATGAGAATAAAGAGGAAGAGCATCATGACTGCTCCCGTATAAACAACGATCTGGACGATTCCAAGAAATGGCGCATCCTGTGCGATATAAAAGATTGCGAGTGCGATCATCACAAATGCCATCAATATTGCGGAGTGCACGGCTTTTCTAACCAGCAACATTCCAAGTGCGGCGATGAGAGTCAGGGGTGCAAGAATCCAGAAAAGCAACGCCTCGGGAGCAGCAGTCTGCCCAACCTGGAGGGCTACTTCATTCATCTATTTTATTTCCTGGGATGGATGAGCCTGTGTGACCTCGCCTCTGTAATAATTACTATCATCCATATCTGGATACATGGGATGTGGAGGCATCAACATTCCAGCTCGCAAAGGTCCAAGTAAGTCATCCTTTTCAAAGATGAGTTTCGCACGTGTATCATCGGCGAGTTCATACTCATTCGTCATCGTCAATGCACGTGTTGGACAGGCTTCAATGCACAATCCACAAAAAACACAGCGCAGATAATTAATCTGGTAGACCTTGCCGTAGCGCTCACCCGGTGACATACGATGCTCATCGGTGTTATTTGCCCCTTCAACATAGATAGCATCGGCAGGACACGCCCAAGCACAGAGTTCACAACCGATACATTTCTCAAGACCATCGGGGTGGCGATTTAACTGATGACGTCCATGAAAGCGCTCTGCCGTCGCTGCCTTTACCTCGGGATACTCGATCGTCTCAGGCTTTTTAAAGATCGTCGAGAAGGTCACCCAAAAGCCCTTGATATGTCCGAACATACCCACAGAGCCTGGCTGATCGACTTGGGTGAACTCAACTTTTTTCAAATCTTTATCTTTATTGTTAAATGGTTCGATCTCAGCCACGGCCGACCCCTTTGCTCGATGAAGAGACATTGACGCTAGAGATATTCAGGGGCAAAACTGGCACCGCGAAGTTGGGAGTAGTCTCATCTTGAGTAATTGATGACTGTCTTTTCTTCTTCGCACTCTCAAAGCCAATATTGGCCAACATGACAAGGAGCACCACGAAACTAGAGAAGGCGACAATGACCAGGCGAGGTGCTCCCTGTAGGGAGAGAAGTCGTAATGTGGCCACCACCAGGATCCAAACGATAGAGACCGGGATCAATATCTTCCAGCCAAACTGCATGAACTGGTCATAGCGCAGTCGGGGCAGAGTTCCCCGTAGCCAGACAAAGACGAAGAAGAAAACCAGGACCTTGGAGAAGAACCAGATAGCCGTGAACCAGCCACCTAACCAGTTTTCAGTAAAGCCTAGGAATGGTGGTGCGTGGTATCCACCCAGAAAAAGAGTCACTGCAAGAGCCGAGACTGCGATGATGTTGACGTACTCAGCCAGGAAAAATAATGCGAATTTAAGAGATGAATACTCAGTGTGGAAACCTCCTACCAGCTCGCCCTCTGCCTCGGCCAAATCAAATGGTGCACGGTTAGTCTCACCCACCATAGAGATCGCATAGATCACAAAGGATGGAAATAAGACGAGTGCATACCAAGTCGTGGATTGTGCAGCGACAATATCCGATGTCGACATCGATCCTGCATAGATGAATACGGCAACAAGTGAGAGTCCCATCGCAATCTCATAAGAGATCACTTGAGCACTTGAGCGCAGACCACCAAGGAGTGGATAAGTTGAGCCAGAGGACCATCCCGCCAAGATGATTCCATAGACACCGACAGAGGCGATGGCCAGAACATAGAGAACACCGATCGGAAGATCGGTCAACTGCATCGCAGTCTCTTTCCCAAACAAGGTCACTGGACCGGTAATGGGAATCACGGCAAAGGCCATGAAACAGGTTGTGGCGCTGATAATGGGAGCTAAGACAAAGACGACCTTATCGGCAGCTGCCGGGATGATGTCCTCTTTGAGCGCAAGCTTGACACCATCGGCCAGAGCTTGGATCAATCCAAAGGGACCGACACGATTTGGCCCCGGGCGCTGTTGCATACGAGCGACTAAGCGGCGCTCGCCCCAGACCGACAAAAGTGTCAGCACTACACAAAAGATGAAGACAAGTAAGGCCTTGACAGTGATAAGCCACCCTGGATCGGCGCCGATGAGTTGGGCTGTTGTCATATCTTGGTGACCCTAACCACAGCACCATGTCCGACACCCAGGTGGACAAGTAGTTGGGAGCCGCGTGAGTTACGTGGCGCCCATATTGCATCGTCATGGATATCTTCGACAAGAGCGGCCAAAGTCACACTGCCTTGCGCAGTTGAAATCTTCAAGAGATCCCCATCGACGACCTCCATGATCTGCGCACGCTTGGGTGAGATCACAGCGATAGTTTGGCGAGCCGTTCCAGCCAGGTTCTCTTCCCCTTTTTGAAGCGTTCCAAGGTCTAGTAGACGTCGCCATGAGTTGAGAATGAATTCATGAGCGGCCAACACAGGCATATCAGATGCACTCACAGGTGTCATAGATGCACGAGCACCATCCCAGGTGCCAAGTGTTGCAATCTCTCTGGCAGCCGCTGTGACAGTGCTGAAATTTATTGCAGCACCCATCTCCTGGGCGATCATTGAGAGGATTCGAAGATCACTTCGATTGAGTGAGTCGAGAACTGCAGCATCAAAAGAGCGCGCGCGACCCTCCCAGTTCAGGAATGATCCGCTCTTTTCAGTGATCGCTGCAACTGGTAGGACAACATCTGCCCGCATCGTTACCTCACTGGGGGCGATCTCAAGGGCGACAACGAAGGCCTTCTCCAAGGCCGCTAGGGATTCTGGGATATGAGCACCATCCAAGGGATCAACGCCACCTACAACAAGCGCACCTATGGCACCGCTATGGACTGCGGCGATGATCTCATCGCTACTGCGGCCAGGTGTCGATGGCAATGAATCAACCCCCCAAAACGCTGCAATATCCTCGCGGGCCGCCACATCAGATACAAGGCGAGCACCCGGCAATAGATGTGCGATTGCACCGGCCTGGAGTGCTCCTCGCTCACCTGCGCGGCGTGGAATCCAAGCGATCTTTGCACCCGTCGTATCTGCCAAAGCGGCAACAGCGCTCAATGCACCCGCACTCTCACAAGCGCGCTCTCCCACAAGGATCACGGATTTTGCACTGAGCACTTGTCTTGTGATTGCTATTGCCTCTTGTCCAGGTGCCGTTTTCACAAAATCACCTTTGAGCTTCTCCACGCCGATAGATAATTTGCTCGCGATAGCCGTCACCTTGAGTGCACGTTTACGAGACTGCTTGTTCAGACGCAAGAAGACGATCGGTGACTCTTCCTCAGGTTCAAAGCCCACTAATAGGACATGATCGGCTCGATCAATATCACGATATGTCGTCGTCGAGCCAACTACATGAGAGGCCAGAAACTCGCGCTCTTCATCTGATGAGAGTCGTGAGCGAAAATCAATATCATTTGTATTGAGTGCGATACGTGCAAATTTGCTATATCCATAGGCATCCTCATATGTGGCACGACCGCCTACTAAGACTGCAGAGGCATTGGCCTTGAGACCTTGCGCTGCAACTGCTAACGCCTCTGGCCATGAAGCCTCAACCAGGACACCTGCATCGTTTCGCACGAGAGGATGTTTCAAGCGATCAATAGCTGTGACATATTTGAATGCCCAACGTCCTTTATCGCAGTTCCACTCTTCGTTGACAGATGCATCATCACCTGCGAGTCGGCGAAGAGTCTTACCGCGACGCACATCGGTGCGCATATCACAGCCTGATGCACAGTGCTCGCATGCAGATGGTGTTGAGACCAAATCAAATGGACGTGCACGAAAGCGGTATGAGGTGCCAGTGAGTGCACCGACTGGACAGATTTGGACAGTATTGCCCGAGAAGTAGGACTTAAATGGTGCGTTCTCATAGATACCCACCTGCTGCAGAGCTCCACGCTCGTTGAGAGTGATGAATGGGTCACTGGCGATTTGATCTGAAAAACGAGTGCAGCGCGCGCATAAAACACAGCGTTCACGATCGAGTAAGACCTGCGAGGAGATGCTGACCGGCTTTTCAAAGCTTCGCTTAGTACCGCTGAAGCGGGATTCGCTACGGCCAGTACTCATCGCTTGATTCTGCAGTGGACACTCCCCACCCTTGTCGCAAACTGGACAGTCCAATGGATGATTGATGAGCAAAAGCTCCATCACACCCTTCTGGGCCTTATCTGCCACATCAGATGTGAGTTGGGTCTTGATGATCATCCCTGGCTCGACTGGAATCGTGCATGATGCTTGTGGTTTTGGAAATGCCCGACCATTGATCTCAATATCCACCAGACATTGACGGCATGCCCCGACTGGCTCTAAAAGTGGGTGATCACAAAAGCGTGGGATTTGAATTCCTAGCTGCTCTGCCGCCCTGATCACTAATGTCCCCTTAGGGACACTGACTTCAAATCCATCGATCACAACGGTGATCATCTCCAGAATCTCAGTTGTCGTCACCTATGCACCTACCTTTGCAGGTGCAAATAAAGTTGACTCATCAGGATCAAAGAGCGGACCTTTGTTGGCGAGTTGATCCAGATACTCCTGACGGAAATATTTCAAGGAGGAGATGATTGGTGCGACTGCGCCATCGGCAAGTGCACAAAAGGATCGACCGGCGATGTTGTCGCAGATATCAAGAAGTTTGTTGAGATCTTCCTCTGTGCCCACGCCTGCATCCAAATCACGGAGTATTTGTACTAACCACCATGTGCCCTCACGACATGGTGTGCACTTGCCACATGACTCGTGCTTGTAAAACTCAGTCCATCGTAGGACTGCACGGATGATCGAGGTGGTCTCATCGAAAATCTGTAACGCCTTCGTACCCAGCATCGACCCGGCCGCTGCAACACCCTCATAATCCAGAGGAATATCTAGGTGTGCATCGGTAAATATTGGAGTCGATGATCCGCCAGGTGTCCAAAACTTTAGACGATGGCCTTCGCGCACTCCACCTGCGAGCTCTAGGAGTTCACGCAGGGTAATACCAAGGGGGGCTTCGAACTGGCCAGGGTTTTTCACATGACCCGACAGCGAATACATCGTCGTTCCCTTGCTTTTCTCAGTTCCCATTGATTGATACCACTCAGCACCATGTAAGACGATGGCAGGCACCGATGCGATTGACTCAACGTTATTGACAACCGTTGGCATTCCATACAAACCAGCGATCGCTGGAAATGGTGGGCGCAGACGGGGCTGACCACGAAAGCCCTCAAGGGAATCCAAGAGCGCTGTCTCTTCACCACAGATATATGCACCTGCTCCGACGTGGAGAATAATCTCAATGCCCTTACCGAGATGCCCGGCTTTGTATGCATCCTCGATCGCTTGGTTGACTCGACGAACAACATGGGTGAGCTCACCACGGATATAGATGAATGCAGTCTTTGCGCGGATTGCATGGGCGGCGATGATGCAGCCCTCGATTAATACATGTGGATTTGCCATCATTAGTGGAGTGTCTTTGCAGGTGCCTGGCTCAGATTCATCGGCGTTCACAACTAGATAATGCTCTTTGTTATCACCCTGTGGGATAAATCCCCACTTCATTCCCGTTGGAAAACCGGCGCCACCACGACCACGAAGGCCCGAGTCTTTTACTAATTGAATAAGGGCATCAGGCTCCATCGCTAAGGCTTTTTGTGAAGCCTTATATCCATCGTGACGGGTATAGGCCTGGATAGTGAATGAATCTTTCTCGTCCCAATGTGCCGACAGGACAGGTACTAATTTCATCATCGCTTTTCCTCTTTGGAAATCTTTAGACCTAGGAGCGTGGGAGCTCCGGCTTGGATACCCTCATGGGCCTTGCCATCGTTGATACCTGCAAGGACTGCCGATGCCTCTTTCCAGGTGACTAAAGTATCTGGACCGCGTGTTGGTGGAATTGGATTTGCGGTACGCATCGAATCGACTAAATCCTTTGCCGACTGCACAGTCTGATTGTCATAGAACTCCCAGTTGGCCATGACGACAGGGGCGTAATCGCAGGCAGCGTTGCATTCGATGTGTTCGAGAGATACCTTGCCATCACTGGTGACTCCATCATTCTCCACACCCAAGTGCTCTTTGAGCCCAGCAAAGATGGCATCGCCACCCATGACCGCACACAAGGTATTCGTACAGACTCCAACGTGGTACTCACCGACTGGAGTGCGCTTGTACTGCGTATAGAAACTCGCCACAGCTGAGACCTCTGCCGCCTCAAGGCTCAAGAGTTGGGCAATGAGTTCGATACCCTCATTGTTGACATAGCCAGCGAGTGATTGCACATAGTGAAGTAGCGGCATGATCGCAGAGCGAGAGCGTGGATAGCGCTTGATGATCGAATCCATCCTTGCAAGCTCATCTATTGAATATGCCATTAGCGATCAACGCCTCCCATCACAGGATCAATCGATGCGACCGCAGCAATAATGTCGGCGATCATTCCACCCTCACTCATAGCCGCGGTGGACTGTAAGTTGTTGAATGAGGGTTCACGAAAATGCATTCGATAGGGTTTGGTGCCTCCATCGGATACGACATGCGCACCGAGTTCGCCGCGAGCAGATTCAATTCCTTGATAGACCTGACCTGCTGGAACATGAAAGCCTTCGGTGACCAATTTGAAGTGGTGGATGAGTGACTCCATCGAAGTTCCCATGATCTGGCGGATATGGTTGAGTGAGTTTCCAAGGCCATCACTACCGAGTGCCAACTGAGCCGGCCATGCGATCTTTTTATCTAAGACCATGACTGGTGCGCCCTCTAGCTTCTCCAACTTGTCCAATGCCTGTTCGATGATACGCAAAGACTGCTCAAGCTCGTTCATACGGATCAAGAAGCGACCATAGACATCACATGTATCGGCTGTGATCACATCAAAGTCGTAGTTTTCATAGCCACAGTATGGTTGGGTTTTACGCAGGTCCCATGGCAGACCAGTTGAGCGAAGAACAGGACCTGTGATTCCAAGTGTCGTTGCTCCCGCTAAATCTAGATAGCCAATTCCCTGGGTCCGCTTCAACCAGATGGCGTTGCCGACAAGTAGTGTGGAGTTGTCTTTGAAGTTCTTGCGCATCTGGGCTACTGCATCCCGAATCTTCGGAATGGCCCCTGTGGGAAGATCTTGCTGCACCCCGCCTGGGCGGATGTAGGCCATGTTCATCCGCAATCCAGAGATCATTTCGAAGAGGTCAAGGACAATCTCGCGTTCGCGAAATGCGAAGAACATGGGGGTTATGGCACCTAGTTCCAGAGCACCGGTGCCAAGTGCGACCATGTGTGAGGAGATGCGATTGAGCTCCATCATCATGACGCGGATGACACTGGCACGCTCTGGGACATCATGGGTGATTCCAAGAAGCTTCTCAATCGCTAAGCAGTAGGCGGTCTCATTAAAGATCGGTCCTAGGTAGTCCATGCGAGTAACGAAGGTCGTACCCTGGGTCCAGCTGCGGTACTCCATGTTCTTTTCAATTCCAGTGTGCAGATAACCGACGCCACAACGGACCTCTGTGACGGTCTCACCCTCGAGCTCGAGAACCAAACGCAGCACACCATGGGTGGAGGGGTGTTGTGGTCCCATATTGACTACAACACGCTCTTCCTTTGTCGCACCAATCTCCTGAACCAATGAGTCCCAATCACCCCCGGTGACAGAGAAGACTGTTCCCTCGGTTGTCTCACGCGATGGTGCGTATGGATCAACTGTGCTCATGTGTAGCTCCGACGATTATCTGGTGCCGGGACCGTTGCACCCTTGTATTCGATTGGGACTCCACCCAGTGCATAATCTTTGCGTTGTGGATGGCCCGCCCAATCATCTGGCATCAAGATGCGCGTTAGACCTGGGTGGCCATCAAAGATGATCCCGAACATGTCAAATGTCTCGCGCTCATGCCAGTTGTTGCCCGCCCAGACTTCAACCAGAGATGGGATATGCGCATCTGAATCTGAAACTGAGACTTCAAGACGAATACGGCGATTATTGCTCATCGATAGAAGTGGGTAGACCGCGACCAGTTCGCGGCCCAGATTATCTGGGTAGTGGACTCCAGAGACGCCCATGCACATTTCAAACTTGAGAACATCACGCAAAATCAGAGCAACTTCAACTAACTTTTCACACTTGACATGCAGGGTGAGTTCGCCACGATCGACGACGACACGCTCGATTGCACCGGAAAATCCAGGGTATGCACGCTCTAAATCATCGGCGAGATCATCAAAGTATCCGCCATAAGGCCGCTCGGAAGAGCCGGCAGATGCGACAGTGCGAAGCAGGCCACCGTAACCAGATGTATCACCAGTACCGTGTGCGCCAAACATTCCAGAATCACTCATTTATGCCAGCAGGCCCTTCATCTGATGTGTCGGCGTGGCATTCATTGCAGCGAGCTCGACCTCTTGAATTACCTGTGCACGGTTTGAACCTAGCTTCTCGACATTGATCTTTTCATGGAGCTTCAAAATCGCATCCATTAACATCTCAGGACGGGGTGGACAGCCAGGCAGATAGATATCAACTGGCACCACATGATCGACGCCCTGCACGATCGCATAGTTGTTGAACATCCCACCCGATGATGCACACGCACCCATCGCAAGCACCCACTTGGGGGCAGACATTTGATCGTAAATCTGACGCAGCACTGGGGCCATCTTGTTTGAGACCCGGCCTGCAACAATCATCAGATCGGCCTGTCGAGGCGATGCGCGAAAGACCTCCATGCCAAAGCGTGAGATATCGTATTTAGCGGCAGAGCCAACGGCCATCATCTCGATAGCACAGCAGGCCAGGCCAAAAGTAGCTGGCCAGAGGGAGTTCTTGCGCATGTAGCCGGCAAGTTTTTCAACTGTGGTCAATAGGAAACCACTGGGGATCTTCTCCTCTAGACCCATTTTTAATCCCATTCCAATCCACCGCGGCGCCATACGTAGGCATATGCGACGAAGACAGTTCCGATAAAGATGGCCATCTCGACCAGGCCAAAGAGTCCCAACTGATCAAATGTCACTGCCCATGGATAGAGAAAGACGATTTCAATATCAAAGATGATAAAGAGCATGGCGGTGAGAAAGTATTTGACTGGAAATCGCCCACCTTCGGCGGCCTGTGGAGATGGTTCGATGCCACACTCGTAGGCATCGAGCTTGGCCCTGTTATAGCGGGCCGGTCCAGTCAGAGCACCCGCCACAATCGAGAAGATCGCAAAGCCAAAGCCGATAGCCCCGAGCACCAGGATCGGGATATATGGATTGGATGAAGGCAGCACAGGAAGATTCTAAAGTGGGTGGGGCTTTAGCGCTTACCGCTCAGCCTTTATCCCACTGTGAACTGCAACAACCCCACCACTGAGGTCTTTCCAGGCAATCGAACCCCAGCCAGCGGCCCGCATGGCACTGGCCAGGCCCTCTTGATCTGGCCAGGCCCTAATCGACTCGGCTAGATAGATATAGGCATCGGGATTCCTAGCGCTTCTGCGAGCGATCGCTGGCAGGGCGCCCATCAGATAGCGCATATAAAGCCTACGAAATGGGGGCCAGGTCGGATGGGAAAACTCGACGACAACGATTCGACCACCCGTCTTGGTCACTCGCCTGGCCTCGATCAAGGCCGCGGGATAGTCGACTGTGTTTCGAAGGCCAAAGGAGATCGTTGTTACATCAAAGCTCTCTGCCATAAAGGGAAGGTGAAGAGCATCGGCCTTAGAAAAACTCAGATAGGGGCGCATCCGTCGGCCCTGGGCGAGCATGCCATCAGAGAAATCAGTTGCAAGCACCGTGGCCCCGGCTCTATGTAAAGGCTCCGAGGATGAGCCAGTGCCTGCGGCGAGATCAAGGATCTTCATACCCGGGGCTGGAGCGATGATCTTTGTCGCCACCCGACGCCATGCCCTTGCGCGGCCAAATGATAAGAGATCATTCATGATGTCATAGCGCTGTGCCACTCCATCAAACATCGCCGCTACTTCACCTGGATTCTTACCGAGATTTGCGCGAGACATACCGATATTCTCCCTTGAAGTAGGCTTCGCCACAACTTCATGAGCTAAGGAGTTTCCCACTACATGTTTACGCTATGTCTGCTCTGACTCCCGTTACAACAACCCACTGTGCCCACGATCTAGGCCTACTCGATCTGCTGCCCGATTCCAATCCGCTCTCATGGGTTCGAGCTGGAGAGGGTTTGGTGGGATGGGGTGTGTTCGCATCAACGACTGTAAGTGGCCCCACACGTTTTTCCGATGCCCGTAAATGGTGGCTGCGACAACTCGAGGGCTTTGCAATCACTAACTCTGTACATGGAAACGGTACAGGACCCGTTCTTTTCACATCATTCTCTTTCTCACCCGATGAGCAATCAATCTTGATTATTCCGCAGGTCATAGTCGGCAAGAAGGGGGATCGATCTTGGATCACCTGGATCGGCTCTTGCCCACAACCTGAGTTGAATCTGACTCCAGCACCGCTGGTTCACAATTCCATCACATGGGATTTCGATAAAAATACAGATGCTGTATGGAAGAGCCGTGTATCCACTGCAGTTGAGCGTATCAATAAAGGAGCACTCGATAAAGTTGTGCTGGCACGTGATTTCACGGGACGTTCACAAGCCGATATAGAGCCACGGGAGATTCTAAAAAAATTAGCCAAGGAATATCCATCGACGTGGAGTTTTGCAGTGGCTGGCTTGGTCGGTGCCACGCCCGAGCTCCTTCTACGCCTTACCCGCAAGATGGTCACATCCCGCGTATTAGCTGGCACGATCAGTAAAACCGGGGATGATGAACGCGACTTAGCCTTAGCGGCCTCTCTGGCACGATCTTCAAAGGATCTTGAGGAGCATATCTATGCAGTGCAATCAGTTGCCGATGCACTCGAGCCATTTTGCACATCGACAAATGTTCCTGAATCCCCATTCGTCCTGCACTTGGCAAATGTGATGCATTTGGCAACTGATGTGACTGGAGCTTTGGCTGAGAAATTAGCCCATGTTGATGCATTTACACTCCTTGAACAGCTGCATCCCTCGGCGGCAGTGTGTGGAACTCCAAGAGAGCAGGCCTTTAAACTCATCACTGAGATCGAGGGTATGTCGCGGGGGCGCTATGCCGGCCCAGTCGGATGGATCGATGCCGCAGGCGATGGCGAACTGGGCATCGCTCTACGTTGTGGTCAGATTGAGGGCGCATCAATCAGGATTTTTGCCGGCTGCGGAATCGTCGCTAGCTCGGATCCAGCCAAAGAGTTAGCAGAAAGTGAGGCAAAACTGATTCCTATGCGCAGCGCTGTGGCTTAAAGCGAGTTCACCGCATCGTAGATCGATCGCAAATTATCTGCATTTGTTTCACGAGATGCGACCTTGGCAACAACGACGCAGACTCCCTTGACCGGGCTCGTGAAAATCCTCTGAAGCTGATCGATTGTCGTGATCGTGGTTGCAGGGACACCAAATGAGGCTGCGATAGCGGCAGGATCCAATCCATGAGGTGTACCAAAGACGGTTTCAAATCCCTGGACTCCACGCTGCGGTAGGGTGGAGAATATTCCACCACCATCATTGTTGATCACGATAAAGGTGCAGTTAATCTCCTCTCTCTGAATCAAACCCGTCACATCATGTAGAAAAGCCAGATCACCCAGCACCGCATACGTTTGAGTGTGCTTGGATGCGATACCCAGGGCCGTAGATATATTGCCATCGATTCCTGCTAATCCACGGTTGGCATAGGTTGTGACTCCCGTGCGGGGCTTGGCAAAGCCTTCCAGGTCACGTATGGGCCGAGATGAAGAGATGAAGAGGGCAGCGCCATGAGGGATCCCCTGGGCGATCTCTTTGGCGATCATCGCCTCACTCCACCCATCAAACTCACCAATCACCCTGGCGCAGCGCTCTGAGTATTTTTGCCACTGTCTGTGCCAATCATCAGATGCCATAACTGTATCTATCACCGGGATCTCTGTGAACAATTTCTCTGCACTCCTATGGCTATCAACAGTTGCGATCCGTGGATCAATGACATAGGTCGATGGTGCCAAGGAGATGAGTGCATTGACCGAACGTGAGAGCGTTGTTCGACCAATCACTATCGCCGCCTGAGGAGTCAGAGCACTACGGATGGCAGGAGATGTCAGGAAGATAGAGGCGTGAGCGATCGCATCAGGAAAGGAGAGTGGATCCTCGGCGATAATCGGCCAGTTCAGTTTTTTGGCAAACTTTGTGAGCACCTGTACTGAGAGTCCACCTCGATCATGCCCGATTACTAAGATGCCACGACTGGCCTGTAGTTTCAATGTCAAGGATTTTCTGCGCTCCATAGAGGCCTCTGGTGCAGCCTTGATCTCATCGAGCCACTGAGTTGAACTATCGGGCAGCAAAGGCTCATCAAATTGCAGGTTCAGGTGCACTGGCCCAGAGCACAAACTATCGAGCGCAAGCTCCATCGGAAAGAGCGGACCATCGATATCGGCGAAATAGCGCACTGCTTTGCCAAAGATGCCCACCTGTTCGGTGGTTTGATTTGCTCCAGTACGTCGCAACATAGCTGGACGATCGGCGGTCAGAACCAAGAGTGCGGCATTGGTGTGGTGAGCCTCTAAGACAGCTGGATGAAAATTTGCGACTGCAGTACCGCTTGTGCACAAGATCGGCACTGGACGTCCCGATGATTTAATCAGGCCAAGGGCAAAGAAGGCTCCTGTCCGCTCATCTATGCGCATGTGAATTTTGATCAATCCACGTGTAGCCGCACTATTGAAGGCAAGGGATAGGGGTGCATTACGCGATCCTGGAGAGATCACAACATCGGTTATTCCCGCCTCAATAATTTGGCGCACAATCACTCGGGCCAAAGAGGTTGATGTATTCACGATATCCATCCCCTCTCCTGAGTGATTGATTGTGCACCGGCGTTCCAGGTCATACGAATACGCTTGCGCCACCAGTTTAACCGTTCACTTGATACTGCGTACTTTTCGATTGCATCAATATCTGGAATTACATCCCCAACACGCATAGTTCCTTTGATAATAGGTATCTTTGCCACATCGACTGCGAGTAGAGCCCCAGTGCCAAGGCCGCAGGCAAAGTCCAACTCTGGCAGGGCTGCTGCAAGTTTGAGGCCATGTGATATCCCAACTGCGCTCTCTAGAGCACTTGAGACCACCACTGGTAACTGATGATGTCGTGCGATCTGCATCGCCCGAGAGATTCCACCCAAGGGGGCTACCTTGAGCATCAAGATATCGATTGCACCAGCAAGATCTAGAGCAAAGGGATCCCTGGCTTTTCTGATCACCTCATCACCTGCAATTTTGACGCTGCACCGTTTCTTGAGTTCGCATAACTCTTCAATACTCGAACATGGCTGTTCAACGTATTCAATCTCACCCACTTGATCTAAGAACTCATGAGCTTGCTTAACGCTCCATAATCCATTGACATCTATCCGAATTTTGACTAAAGGTCGAAGTTGGCGCACATAGGCAACTCGGGCTAAATCAGCGGCGATCTGAGTGCCTACCTTGATCTTCACAACGCTCACTCCTTCAAAAGCATCGAGAATGTGTGCTATTTGGCTTTGATCATCGATGGCCGGTAACGTTGCATTCACTGCGATATCACCTCTGACCAAGGGTGGGGTTTGGGCAAATGCCGCCTCTATCGCACTAACCAACCACGGGATTGACTCCTCACAACTGTATTCAAGGAATGGGGAGAACTCTGCCCATCCCATTGGTCCTTGGAAGAGGGCTACTTCACGTGAGGTGACTGAACGAAAATCTGTCTTTGTGGCAAGGGCTAGAACTTGTAGTGAGCCCAGTATCGAGTCGAGCATCGCTTATGGACGCTTAGGAAATCGATTAAAATCTGGTCGACGTCTCTCCTTGTAGGCATCGCGGCCCTCTTGACCCTCCTCGCTCATATAAAATAACAGTGTTGCATCACCAGCTAGTTGCTGAACTCCAGCCAGTCCATCATCTGCGGCGTTCAGACTAGATTTCAATAGACGAAGGGCAAGAGGTGAGTTGCGAAGCATCTCACGACACCATGAGAGCGTCTCGGCCTCTAACTCAGCGATTGGAACGACCGTGTTTACTAGGCCCATGGCCAATGCCTCGTGCGCATCGTATTGGCGTGTCATGAACCAAATCTCTCGCGCCTTCTTCTGACCTACGTGAGCCGCCAATAATCCTGCACCATACCCGCCATCGAATGAACCAACCTTCGGTCCAGTCTGTCCGAACTTGGCATTATCAGCGGCAATTGTTAAATCACAGACGACATGTAGTACATGTCCGCCTCCGATAGCCCAACCAGCGACCATTGCGATAACTGGTTTAGGTGTCCGTCTGATCTGTACCTGAAGATCCAGAACATTCAGACGGCCAATACCTTTTTTCGATAATGCATCATCTCCTAAATATCCGTCATCTCCACGAACACCTATATCGCCACCTGAACAAAAGGCCTCAGTACCTTCACCTGTAAGAATGATGACTCCAATATCTTCGTTGTCACGAGCCAATGAAAAAGCCTCTATTAACTCGATGATCGTTTGTGGCCGAAATGCGTTGTGTATCTCAGGACGGTTAATTGTGATTTTGGCGATGCCATCACCCATCTGATATCGGATGTCGGCAAAGTCCTCTCCACCTGGGGCACTTATCCAGGCAGGAATCTCACGGCTACCAGCCTGGTGATTAATCGGTTTGCTCACATTTCCTCCACTATCGTTGCAAGCGATAGCCTACGGCTGCAATGGACATGTCGTCACAACGAGAGTTACTACGAGCCAGCCCTGCGGCACAAATCCCGCAGTTAGCCGCGCAGATCACGGCCGCTCTGGCTGGGACCGGTCCTGCCCTGAGCGTCGGTACCGTCCGATCCAGGGCAGTTGCCAACAACATTGTATTGGCCGTTGTCACAAGTGGCAGTACAGGATTAATAAAAGAGGTTGCCTTCACACGCGATGCACTTCTGGCTTCGGCTCAGGCATCTAATAGTTTTTTAGGTGCCTCTACCGGAGCGCAATGGTCACTTTTTTTACCTGTGACACACATCGCTGCAGTGAATGTAATTATCCGCTCTCTCGATTTAGGGACACTACCTTTAGACCTACGTAGCTTCGATGGTGAATATCCCAAGGCAGATTTTACTTCGATAGTCCCGACACAGTTATTTCGAGCACTCAACACCGATGAGCGATTACTGCGTCACTTACAGGCTGCTCGCAAGGTATTGGTGGGGGGAGCAGCCCTTATGCCAGCTCTGCGCACCCAGGCAGAGTCGGCTGGGATAGGTGTAATTGAGACATATGGAATGACTGAGACCTGTGGTGGCTGCATCTATGAGGGTCAAGGGCTCAATAAGGTCGAGTTTGCACTTACTGACAATGGAACCATCAAAATCCGAGGTCCTGTATTGGCAACTGATTACCTCAACTCCCCTGATCTCTTTGCACTCAATGATGGTTGGTTCATTACCAATGACCTTGGGATAGTTGAAAGTGGACGACTACGCGTAACCGGTCGCGCCGATGATGTAATCATCACTGGTGGAGAAAATCTCTCATTAGTCGCAGTTGAGGCTACGCTCTCGGTTCGTTTTCCCAAGATGGCATGTGCTGCATTTGCAGTCGATGATCGACAGTGGGGACAGGCACTTCATTTGGCAGTCGTTGGCGCAGTCAATGAAACTGAGATTTCACTTTATTTAGAGGCCGCCCTGGGTGAGATTGCCAAGCCAAAAGGTATACACATGGTCGATGCGCTCCCATTACTTGGTATCGGCAAAGTAGATCGTGCAGCACTTACCAAGATGGCTGGAGATGAGTAAGTGGATTCTGGGTGCGCGCCTGCGCACCTTATCTGCAGCCGTTGCACCAGTTTTAGTCGGATCTGCCCTTGCTGGAGGTAGTTTCAACTGGTTTCGCGCCACTCTTGCCCTACAAGTGGCTCTCTGGCTTCAAATCGGGGTGAACTTTGCCAATGACTACTCAGATGGGATCAAAGGAGTTGATAACCATCGCATCGGTCCAACGCGTCTGGTAGCTAGTGGATTAGCAAGTGCAGCCAGCGTAAGAGCTGTAGCTCTTCTCTGTTTTGTGATCGCATCAATCTCTGGACTGTGGCTAGCCCTGTTAACCTCACCGATCCTGATTGCGATAGGAGCTATCGCCATCGCAGCGGCATGGAGTTACACAGGAGGGCGTAGGCCCTACGGATACAGCGGATATGGGGAGTTATCTGTCTTCATTTTCTTTGGGTTAGTTGCAACGGTAGGAACCTTCTATGTGCAGACACAGACTGTGACGGTAATGAGTTTTATCGTGGCCATACCTATGGGCGCGCTCTCCTGTGCAATTTTGACTATTAATAATCTTCGTGACTTACTCCAAGATGAGTTAGTTGGTAAGAGGACACAGGCAGTGCAAAAAGGTGATTCCACCACCCGTCGTAGCTTCATCGCCTTTCTCGTCATCGCTCACACCGCAGCGATCGCTACCTTTAAGCCCGCTGCTCTCTTGACGCTTCTTACCGTGCCCCTGACTCTCTCCCTGGCTCGCTCAATCATGAGTGGTATCAGCGGAAAGGCTTTGATCCCCCTCTTAGGTAAAACCGGGAAACTCCAACTTATCTTTTCAATCATCTTCGCCCTAGCTTTGGCGATATAATTTAGCCATGACCAAGATCATCCCTCTCATTCTCGTCTTTGGTCTTACTTTTTATGCACTCATTGACTGTGCTCGGGCCGATGAATCCCAGATCAAAAATCTTCCCAAGTGGGGATGGCTCTTATTGATTATTCTCCTAGGACCTCAAGCTGTGGCGATTGGTCCGATTGCCTACCTCGTTGCCGGTAGAAATAAGCCCAAGGGTTTGAGAAGGCCTAAACCTCGTATATTGCCCCCAGATGATGATCCGGATTTCTTGCGCAATATTTAGAGTCCTGAGTAGGTATGTTTGCCGCTGCCCCAGATATTGACATAGACATAGTTAAATAAGAATGTCGAGCCGGCAAATAAACATAGCCAGGCCGCCCGGCGACCCCGCCAACCGACTGTAACTCGGGCATGTAAGTAGGCCGCATAGGCCACCCAGGTGATAAAGGCCCAGGTCTCTTTTGGATCCCAACCCCAGTAGCGTCCCCAGGCCGCTTCGGCCCAGATTGCACCTGCGATCACTGAAAAGCTCCATAAAGGAAAGACAAGTGCGACCAAGCGGTATGAGAGTTGATCGAGGGAGTCAAGTGATGGCAATGGCTTGGTCCAGGCAGTGCGCTCGCCCTTTGACTCCATAGAATCCAAGTACAAATATGCCGCTGCGATTGCATTTGCCAGAAGAAATACTCCCCCTGAGATAATCGCTGTTATCACATGGATGATGAGCCATACTGACTTGAGAGCTGGGACAAGAGGTGCACTGGGCACATATAAGACTGTCACTGCCGTACCAAGGGTGAGGAGAATACCGAAGGAGACTAAAAGCCCGAGCCAGCGCAGATTGTATTTCTGCAGTGCGGCCAGATAGGCAGCACAAAAAGCTAACGCACCAGTGATCGAGAACTCGTACATATTTCCCCATGGCACTCGCCCTGCAGATACACCCCGTGCAATCACACCGGCAAGGAGAAGAAGGAAACCTAGAATCATCATCGCTGTGGCGATACGCGCAATCTTTTCAGTGGCTTTGTAATTTAAGGTCCTACTTATGACCGTGCTTGCCTGCAACGGCGCTGAGCCACCTACAGAGGCAAGCTCCCTCTCAGGAGCCTTTACCGCCCACGCCGTCTCGACTGCATGAGCCAGAAATGAGAGAGTAAAAACGGCTAGCGCCGAATAAATAGAATAGTTGGAGAGATAGGCCCATGTGTTTGACATCTATCTCTCTCCCTTCAAAATTCGCTCAAAGATAACCATCTCTTGCTCTAGACCAGGGGCCCCATTTTTTGCAAGACCTGCTATCTCGACGTTTTCTCCCACACGGATCCACACTCTGCGTCTGCGCGTAAACAACGATGCCAACAAGCCTAGAATGGCAATAATAGCGCCGAGCAGAGCAAAGTTCTTTCCGGAATCATCGACGATTTGAAGATTAACCCATTGCACATAGCCTTCAAAAGTAATTGAGCCTGTGCTGTAGACGTAAGTCTGACCTGGCTTTAAGGCCTTAAGGCCGATCTGTGACATAGATGACGTATCGATTCGATAAACCGATTGTGGAAGGCCATCATCGAGGCCAAGGTCACCGCTCCAAACCGATAACAATAAGCGTGGGTCAAGGGCCTGGGGAAAGGCACTCACTGCACCATCACTTCCACTTCGTTGATACGTGGGAAGGAATGATCCAAGAAAACCCACCTGTGGCTGCGCATCCGGTGCTTTAATCGCACCTATAGATCGAAGGTTTGCATCCTGTGGTAGGAACGGGACCGCACCTTGCAGTGCGACATCACCATTTGAATCCCTGACTGTGACAACCGGTGAATAGCCATTTGCCTGCAGATATATCTTTGTGCTTCCTATAGCAAGAGGCGAATTCACTTTGATGACATGTTTTTCAACTGTGACCAAATCCCCGCGCCTCAAACTTACGTTGAGGGTGTAATCCTCAGGAGCACTACTCAAGAGATTATATTGCGCATCGAATTTGTCGACACTTACTATGAATTTCTCTAACTTGCCCTCTTTGAATAGTTTTCCATAGGCAAGGGAGTCATAGCTTGTTGGTGTATTCACAAAGCGCTCCCCGACATTGAGAATCGCCTCACCTCGCATACCAAAGAGTGATGAAAATGAGATTCCTAGCAAAACCAAGATCAAGGCAAGGTGGAAGAGAAGATTTCCAGTCTCGCGCAGAAAGCCCTTCTCAGCTGAGATCGCGCCATCCCTCTCTAAGATCCTGAATCGTTTCGCCCTCAACCATCTCCTAGCGATCTCAATCTCCTTCCCCGCTGGCGCCCATGTCGAATAGAACTCCATTCGATTGAGATTTTTTGGTGTTGCAGGGGGGAGGGCGCGTGCCCCCTTGAAATGCTCGATAGCGCGGGGTAGGACACAGCCAATGAGTGAGAGAAAGAGCAGAATGTAGATGGCACTAAACCAAGGTGATCCATAGACATCGAAGAGATAGAAGCGATCTAACCAGCGTGAGAGCTCGGGTGAGTTCTTAAATGATTCGCCAACGGCGATTGGATCCTGGGTCCGCTGGGGAAAAATTGAGCCAGGTATAGATGCAACACCTAAGAGAAGAAGCAGAATCAAGGCAGTACGCATGCTTGTCAACTGGCGCCAGACATAACGCAGCAGACCTACACTGCCGATCTCTGGGATTTGGATATCTTTGCTCATTTATATGACCGGAATAAAGTTTGAGATCATCGAACGTAGTGAGTTCATTATCTGGCCCCATAATCCAGTTACCTGAGACAGACCAATAAGGATGAGGAAAACTCCTCCGATCTTTGAAATCAAATCACCACGACGGATCAGATATGAGCGGATCTTCTGTGAGCGATCAAGAAAGAGTCCAGATGCTATAAATGGAAGCCCCAAACCTGCGCAGTAGCCCAGTGAGAGGAATGCTCCACGCAGAGCACTCGAGTCTTGAAAGGCCAGAGTCTGTACGGCAGCCAGGGCCGGTCCAATACAGGGTGTCCAACCGATTCCAAATAAAAATCCAAGGAGTGGCGCACCGATCAAACCACCTGTTGTCTTGATGCGTGGGTGAAATGTCGGCATCATTGGAAACTTACCGAGGAAGATAAGTCCTAAAAATATGGTCAGCAGACCAAGGATCCTTGATATGAGTTTTTCATGTGCCACAAGTTGAGCTCCTAGGCCACCAAAGATCACACCGTAAGAGATGAAGACTGTTGAAAAGCCGGTGACAAAGAGAAGTGAGCCCAAAAATACCTTGCCACGATGAGCTGAGAATCCAGCTGCAAATGAGAGATAGCCAGGCACAAGTGGCAGGACGCAGGGTGAGAGAAATGAGACAAGGCCTGCAAGAAATGCAACGGGAAGGGCTGTGATCAAAAAGCCACTCAGGATCTGCTCAACGAAGATCGCTTTCACTCTGAACTCACCCTCTCAATCAATTTAGAGAGTGATGCAACGGTGACCTCACCCAGGATCCGCCCTGCAACCCTGCCGTTCTTGTCGATAACGGCGGTCGAGGGGATCGCATTGACAGGCAGTGAGTCTCTAAAGCCAAGCAGTATCGAGTCATCAATAAGGGTTGGATAAGGGATTGCGAATCTGCGCGCAAAGGCCTCGGCCGCCGCTGGCATATCTCGTGTGAGAATCCCAAGAAATATGGCCTCTGTATATTTTTCAGATAGGGCGATCAGTGTTGGGATCTCAGAGCGGCAAGGTGAGCACCATGAGGCCCAGACATTCACAACAGTAATCCTGCCACTTGTATGAGAGTAGTTTGTTCCAGCCAGTGTCATCCCACCTAAAGCAGGGGCGGCCTTACGATCTGCAGCATCGATAAAGGTGACTGAACCATCACCAGATATATAACTCTCCGCCGTATTTGCCGCTGAGCCACTGGAACAACCAGTCAGAACACCCATGGCGAGCATTAATGGGATAGCTCCAAATTTGAATCTCATCTTATTTTTTTGGTAGGAGATGACGTGCAGGTTCCGAGTAGGTAAGACCCGAAATCAATCCCTCATCATCTAGATGAACACTAGTAACTGAGGCTAATGAACATTCACGTTTACGAGGATCATGTAATAGCCGGCGATTTTCGATCACACTGCGCAAAATCCAAATAGGGAGTTGATGGGAGATACAAATCGCATCTTTACCCTGAGCGGCATCACGTGCTGCAAAGACTGCAGCTAACATTCTGGTGACCTGTTCTTCATATGGCTCTCCCCATGACGGTCTCCAAGGATTCCATAAGTAGCGCCATGCCGCTGGGTGGCGTAAAACCCCATCACCAACACCAAACGCCTTTCCCTCAAAGATATTTGCAGCCTCTATCAGATGCTCATCGGTTGTGATGGAGAGATTATGTGCAGCGGCAATGGGCGCGGCTGTTTCTTGTGCACGCTGTAACGGGGATACATGAAGGGCTCCAAGGTCAATGGAGGTAGACCATTGACCTAAAGCGCCAGCCATCGCATGACCGAGTTTGGATAAGCTCCACCCAGGCTGACGCCCGTAGAGAATTTTCTCTGGGTTCTCCACCTCGCCGTGGCGAATCATATGGACCGTTGAACTCACTCTCCAAGCATAAAGCCTGTGCAATACGCCAAGTTCGTTAGGGTAGTGACATGGCACTCACAGCAAAGCGAGCGGCCTTCTTCGATGTCGATAACACGCTGATTCGTGGCTCAACGATCTATTTTCTTGGTCGGGGTATGTATCAAAGGGGTTATTTCACGAAAAAGGATATCTCCCGCTTTGTTGTGGCCAATCTAAGATTTCGTTTGACTGGAAAAGAGAACAAGGAAGAGATCGCACGTTTTCAGAAGTCTGCGACTGACTTTATTGGTGGACATAGCGTGAGTGATATTGAGGCGATTGCACAGGAGATTTATGATGAGTTCGTATCCCCTGCAATCTGGCAGGGAACAATCGATATCGCTCAAAAACATCTCTCAAACAATGAAGAGGTCTGGCTTGTCACCGCCGCCCCTGAAGACATGGCTATCCTCATCGCTAATCGCTTAGGTTTTACTGGGGCACTTGGAAGTAAGGCTGAAATAAGAGATGGTTCATATACGGGGGCGATGTCGGGTGCACTTTTACATGGAAAAGAAAAAGCCGTGGCAGTCAAGGATTTGGCTCTGCGTGTAGGATTGAATCTAGATGATTGCTATGCATACTCTGATAGCAACAATGATTTGCCCTTATTGCAATGCGTTGGACACCCTTCGGCGATCAATCCAGATGCGATTTTGGGCCTTCGCGCCATGGCCGAAGGCTGGCCAATACATGACTTTCGGCGAGCGCGCTTTATGAGCCGTCTCATCTCACCAGTGGTTGCTCGCCTTGGCGCCCTTGCAACATGGCTGACTCCACGTGGAAAGCGAGATTGATTACGCAATAGTCGCTAAAGCCCAGTAATGTTAGCAAGTTATGGAATTGCGCTCATTCTCGGACTACTTGCGTAGCCTCGATGATTCCGCCTTTTTTAATTTATTCACCGCTCGCCCTGATCTGGTCACGCCGGTGCCACCAGATATCGCCTCCCTTGCCGTGCGTGCTTGTTCTACACCAAGTCTTGCGCGAGCAATTGACTCACTCAACCAATGGCAGTTCCAACTCCTTGAAGCTGGCGCGGCACTGAGCGAGCCTTTCACCCTGAAATCTCTCATCGCAATCACTGATAAGGCCGCCGCCAGTGGGGTCGAAGATTTGATATCTATCGGGCTCATCTATCCCTGTGATGATGGCATGCGCCTGCCCTCACAACTGCGTGATCTCTTGGGAAATGAGCCTGCAGGTCTAGGACCTTTCTCGATAGCAAAACTCAAACTCTCCGATTTAGATAGCGCACCGGCTGATGCCAAAAAAGTATTGGTGCGCCTGATCTGGGGGCCACCGCGTGGAAGTGTTGGGGATATCAAAAACCCTGGTCCTGGAGTTGCCTGGCTTCTTGAGCGAAAGTTCTTAGTGCCACTCGATCAAAGGACTGTGATCGTGCCCCGCGAAGTTGGAATCTATCTGCGCGGTGGAAAAATACATAAAGAAAACTCTATACACCCCCCTTCTTTGAGGGGTACTCAGCGAGATGAACGTCAGATAAATCTTGCGGCGATCGCCAACATCTCAACAGTCCTTCGCTGGGTTGAAGAGTTATTAAATTTCTGGGCAGAAGAGCCTGCCGATGCACTTCGTGCAGGAGGCTTAGGTGTTCGTGATCTTAAGGTGATCGCCAATCATCTCGGAGTTGATGAAGCATGCTCTGCATTCATTACAGAGCTGGCATATTTGACCTCTCTAATCAGTATCGATGCCCAGGATCGCATCATGCCAAGCACCAAGTTTGATATCTGGCTCATGCAGAGACCATCTGAACGCTGGGCAGCCCTTGCCTCTGCCTGGTTGATAACTTCACGTGTTAGTGGACTGGTCGGGCGAGCCGAGACTAAGAACGTTGCAGCCTTAGGACCAGAGCTCGACCGAGTCAACGCATCACGTGTGCGTGCATTGACACTTTCGATACTGCGGGAGAACCCATCTATTGCACCCGATTTCACATCTTTTACCGCCCTTATGAACTGGCGAGCACCAGTGCGTCGTAACTCCTCCTTACAAGAGGAGCTTGCTACCTGGGCTTTGCGCGAGGCGGAGTGGCTTGGGATAAGCGGTCAAGGCGCAATCTCTCAATATGGGGTGAGCTTTCTACAGGGCGCTGATTTATCTTTCATCAACAATGACTTGCCCAAGACGGTGGATCACATACTCATCCAGAGCGATAACACTGCCATTGCGCCAGGACCACTCGAGCATGAGATCTCACAACAGTTGGCGATAATGGCCGAGATTGAAAGCCGGGGTGGTGCCACCGTCTATCGATTCAATGAGGCGACTATTCGCCGTGCCCTCGATCATGGCAAGACGGGTGATGAGATCACGGCCTTTCTCACCAAAACCTCCAAAACTCCAATGCCACAACCTCTTGCGTATTTGATCGCAGATGTATCCAAGAAACATGGCAAGTTGCGGGTTGGAAACACATCCTCTTTCATCCGTTGTGAGGACACCGCACTTATCACACGGATGATGAATGATAAAAAGTTAGAAGTACTCACGCTTCGCCGAATCGCACCTGAGGTCGTTATCTGTGACCACGATGCCACTGATGCTATGCGCATTTTACGTGAGTCTGGTTATCTCCCCGCCGCTGAATCCTCTAACGGTTTGATACTCAGTGGCACGCGTACAAATCGTGCACTGACAAAACCGCGACCCCCACGTGTAATAGGTGAGATTGAGGCTCCGAGTCAAGAGCTATTGAATAATGCCATTCGTACTATTCGTACTGGCGAGAAATCTAGTCATAGACAGCTCCATTTGCGACAGCAAGTAAGTGAGGCGCTGGGTGCACTACCACGCAATACCGCGAATGAAACACTGGATCTGGTGAATAGATTCATCCAAGAGGAGAAATCACTCTCGATTGGATATGCCGATAACAATGGCTCGGTCACTCACCGAATCATCGATCCAATCCGTGTCAGTGCTGGGACGCTCATTGCTCGCGATCATGCAACTGGTGAAGTTCAGTCCTTTCGAATTCCTCGCATCACCGGCGTAGCACCGCTGTAGACTCATCTCATGCTATCGGCGCTTGAAAGACTCGTGAGGTTAGAGTCTCCAACTGATGATCTAGATGCATGTCGCTCAGTCATAGAACTTGCCAGCGATATCGCACAAGATGTCCTTGGCTCACCAGCGCAGATTCGCGATGTCAATGGCCGGCCTGTCTTTTGGTGGGGCTCTGAAAAACCCGATGTAGTCATCCTCGCCCATCTAGATACTGTCTGGCCCAAAGGAGCTTTTCAACCCGTTTGGAGCCTGAAAGAGGACATCGCAACTGGCCCAGGTATCTTCGATATGAAGGCCGGCTTTATTCAGGCACTCTTTGCGATGAAGGGCATCGATGGCTCTGTAGCCCTTGTTGCAACTAGTGATGAGGAGACTGGCAGCGCAACCAGTAGAGATTTCATAAAAGAGATCTCATCAAAGGCTAGGGCCGTCTTGGTTCTTGAGGCGACATTGAATGGAAAGGTAAAGACTGGACGCAAAGGCACGGCGATGTATCAAGTCAAAATCCATGGCAAGGCATCACATGCCGGTCTTGATCCTGAAAAAGGTATTAATGCAACGGTGGAGATAGGGCATGCGATCCTGGCAGTCTCTGGCCTTGAAAATATCGATTTAGGTACGACTGTTGTGCCAACCATGCTGCGCTCGGGTAATACGACAAATACTGTCCCAGATTTAGCGCTGCTTGATATCGATGTCCGTTCATTCTCTCTCCTAGAGCTCAACCGCGTAGATGCAGCGATTCGAAATCTCAAGGCGGTAAATCCGCTGACACGATATGAGATAACCGGTGGATTTAACCGACCACCACTTGAAACAACCTCGACGATGGCTCTCTATGAGCGTGCAGAAAAAGTCGCCAAGGCCCTGGGAATGCCACCTTTAGGCCATGCATCAGTGGGCGGTGCAAGTGATGGAAACTTTGCTGCGGCCGCTGGTGCTCAAGTGCTAGATGGCCTTGGTGCAATTGGCGGTGGTGCACACGCAGCCCATGAATGGGTTGATGTAACAACTCTGCAGAGCCGTAGTGCGCTTTTGCACGCACTCATCAAGGATATTCTCAATGACTGAGGGCCCTTTAATCGTCCAAAGCGATAAGACCTTACTGCTTGATATCGACCACCCTCTCTCGACTGAATGCCGCCGTGCCATTGCCCCTTTTGCAGAGCTTGAGCGCTCACCCGAGCACATTCACACCTATCGATTGACACCACTTGGGCTATGGAATGCCCGAGCTGCAGGCCATGACGCCGAGCAGGTTATCGACACACTGATTCAGTACTCTCGTTATGCAGTCCCGCATTCGATCCTGATCGATGTAGCCGAAACGATGTCACGTTATGGACGTCTGCGCTTAGAGGCCGATCCAGTTCATGGGTTGATCCTTGTGACAACTGATACGGCAGTCCTTGAGGAGGTCATCCGCGCCCGCAAAATTGTGCCCTTGCTTGGTGCCCGAATCGATGCCGAGACAATTGCGGTGCTGCCAAGTCAACGTGGTGCGATAAAACAATCACTACTGCGCTTAGGGTGGCCGGCAGAGGATTTTGCTGGATATGTCGATGGTCAGGCGCATCCAATCGAGTTAATCCAGAGGGATTGGAAGATCCGTCCTTACCAAGAGTTAGCCGCTGAGGGCTTCTGGCACGGCGGTTCAGGTGTGGTCGTTCTGCCATGTGGTGCTGGAAAAACTATCGTGGGGGCAGCAGCGATGGCACATGCCAAGGCGACGACTTTGATCCTAGTCACGAACACCATTGCAGCTCGCCAGTGGCGTGAAGAGTTATTACAGCGCACGACACTTAATGAGGATGAGATCGGTGAGTACTCGGGGGCAAAAAAGGAGATTCGACCCGTAACAATCGCTACATATCAAGTCATGACAAAGAAGAAGAATGGTGTCTATGCGCATTTGGACCTCTTTGATACTCACGACTGGGGTTTGATTATCTACGATGAGGTTCACCTGCTACCAGCACCCATCTTTCGTTTCACCGCAGATATTCAATCTCGCCGGCGCTTGGGCCTGACCGCGACCCTTGTACGCGAGGATGGAATGGAGGCAGAGGTCTTCTCCCTGATTGGGCCCAAGCGTTATGACGTTCCATGGAAAGAGATCGAATCTCAGGGATACATCGCACCAGCTGAGTGCATCGAGGTCCGGGTCAATTTAACTGAAGGTGAGCGTTTGTTGTATGCAACGGCCGAACCTGAGAACCGTTATCGTGCCTGTTCGACAACTAGGACTAAGAGCAATATTGTCGAAGTCTTGGTTGAAAAACACTCTGGTGAACAGATCCTGGTAATCGGTCAGTACATCGATCAGTTAGATTCTCTCTCTGAAACCCTAGGTGTGCCTCTTATCAAGGGTGATACCCCGATAAAAGAGCGAGAGATACTCTTTAATAAATTCAGATCAGGTGAGATTACCTGTTTAGTCGTCTCTAAAGTCGCAAACTTCTCTATTGATTTGCCCGATGCGACAATTGCTATTCAGGTTTCAGGGGCATTTGGTAGCAGACAAGAAGAAGCACAACGCTTGGGAAGAATCCTTCGACCAAAGTCAGATGGTCGTACTGCAAAGTTCTACTCCGTCATTTCGCGTGACACGATCGATCAAGACTTTGCACAAAATCGCCAGCGCTTTTTGGCCGAGCAGGGTTACTCGTATAAAATCATTGACGCTGACGATGTTTTGCAAGGCAAGATCTGAAACGATCTGGATCTATCCTCCAAAAATCATGGTGCTCCCCGTCGATATGGATAACAGGAACCTGCTCACCATACAAATTCTCTAGACTTATATCACCATCGATATAAATCCTCTCAATTCTTATATCTAACTCCACTCTCATTGATTCGAGCAGCTCTATAGCCACATGGCAAAGGTGACAACCATGGCGGGTGAATACAGTGACAATACAAGTGCTGACCTTGTGTGTTTCCTCGGAAAGTTCGCTTCCTGCACTATCGACCATGGGGAAATCATCTCATCTTGGTAGTCTTTGGGCTTATGCGCAGCCTCCACTTTAACTCTTTGCGGGTTGCCGCCATTATCAGCGCCCTCATCGGCTCTCTTGTCAGTGCACCATCTGCGCAGGCCCTATTTCTCAAGCATCCAGCCACACAGTGGGGACATATTTACGCTGGAACAAATCCAGTAACTACGACTACTCCCCGACCAAAAAACGCTGTCGGTGAAGTCAAATCAAAGTTCAATATCACCTACAGCAATTTTCCAGACTGGGCAAAGAAAGAGGTACAGGCCGCAGTTGACATTTGGTCTGCAAACTTTGCATCTCCTGTGGTAGTCAGCGTTGATGCATCATGGGGGCGTTCAAGTTCGTGGGGGGTTCTTGGTAGTGCGCGCCCATCAAATTTCTTCTCTGCATTCCCTGGTGCCCCCGATCCATCCCTGTGGTACACCTCAGCTCTGGCAAATGCACTCTCTGGAAAAGATTTAGATAAGGCCAATCCTGATATCGTGATTCAAGTCAACGCCAACGGAGGTTGGAATACTCGCGGCGATGGCCTACCAACTTCGCAAGAATATGATTTGCAGTCGGTCTTTCTCCATGAGATAGCTCATGGTATTGGATTCCTCTCCAATGATTCCTACAATAGTGTCTTTGCTATCGCAAGTCTTGATCAGCCAACACCTTATGATGCATATGCGCAGACATCTGATGGGCGCCGCCTTGCAGACCTTCCCACTCCCTCCCGCGAACTTGCAACGGCCCTGACATCCTCACTTGTCTGGTCTGGGCAGTTTGCTACCGCTGCAAATGGTGGTATCAAGCCAAAGCTCTATACTCCTCGAAATTACGAACCTGGCTCCTCAGTTAGCCATTTAGATGAGGCGACTTTTTCACAGTCTGGCCAAGATTCGGTTATGACTCCCAATTTGGATCCAGGGGAGATCTTTAAAGAGCCTGGGCCACTCCTGCTTGCGATGATTGAAGATATGCGCGCCAAGCCCCCAGCTGGTCTTGCAGCCGGGCTGGCACAGCCTCCACGCAATGCTGTGGCACTGATAGCCGACTCTTCAGCGCTCATCTCCTTTGATCCACCCGTAAATACAAGGACCGCTGCGATCAGTGAATATATTGTTAAGAATTTGAAGACCGGTGTTGAAAAGAGGTCACTCTCAAGTCCGGTTGTGATGAGCGGACTCAGGAATGGAACCTCATACACATTCACTGTTGTGGCTAGAAACGAACTCGGTATCTCAGAACCTGCTACAACCTCGGTGATGGTTCCTCAGACAGGCTGGAAGAGCACGGTTCTAGATGCAGGTGCCGATGGAAAATCGGTAGTAAGTGTACTTTTCAATGGAAAACCCTCTGTGGCATATACCGATACCAAGAGTGGAGATTTGAAGCTAGCGACATTAGATACAAAGACGTGGAAGAAGATAACAGTTGACGGTGCCGGTGGATTCAGTGGTCGCACATCCAATGCGATAGGTAATCCCATCTCCCTCTGTGTTAATGGTACTGGTACCAAACAGACTCTGCATATTTTCTATACCGATGTAACTGACAAGGACTTACGCTATGCAAGTTATAACGGTAAAGCTTTCACTTATGATGTCATTGATGGTAATGGTCCTTCTATAAACAACTATGAAGATACTGTGCGCGTGCGCACTTCCAGTGATGTCAGTGTCACAAACGCCTGTGTAGCAAATGCAAACGGGGTCCAGGTCTTCTATCGTGATGAGAGCCAAGGGATTTTGTTAGCAGCGGTAAAAGCCACGAGTGGGCCCTGGGTTTACGAGCTCGTTGATGGAGATCGTAAGAGCGATGGCAGGTCCACTGGTGATGTTGGCTTCCACTTGCAGGCAGTCAGCGATGGCACAAAGACATTCGTTCTCTATGACTCAGTTATCAGCCTTAATCAAAAGAAAGAGGTGACGGCAGGGGCTGTTCGCCTTGCAACCCGTATCGGCAGCGATGCCACTGCTTGGTCATATCAAACATTAGATATCTCAAATGAGCAGGCCTCGGTCTTTGGTTATGGGATAGCCCTTGCAAAGGTAAGTGGAGGTGTCATGGCCGCTTGGCTTGCAAGCTCTATCGAATCGCTTCCACGACCCAACCAGATCCGGTGGGCGATGCTCGGTAGTTCGATGCAGATCTCATCTATAACAACTGAGAGCTTCGGGACCCCGGGTGCGTATCTGTCAATAAATGCCAAGACCATCATCTTCAACTGCCAAGAGCGCCTCTGTGCATTAGATACGAACAGAGCCTCTGCTGGCCAATCTGCAATCGGCCTAGTCCGCAATCGACAAAACATTGATCCCTCCCAGAGTGCCTGGATAAGCATCAATAAAACCAGGTTCTTGGTAGCAACTGTGAACAATAAGTTGGCACTACTCAAACCTTGACTCACCTAAAGAAAATATTGATAGGGAATCTGAAGTAAAGGTGAGACAGATAATGCCTAACTCTTTACTACTGGATAATCCAATAATTTCCCGGACCTCTACTGAGCTGCTAAATGCCTTGGTGATCAAGCCTTTGGAATCAAAGGCCAAAAGTATAGGCTGGGGTTTTTGAGGCGCTTTCATACTTAACTGTGTGATAACTGATGTAGAGAGAAAAAAAGCATAGGTTGAACCCAGTGTATAGAGGGGTCCAGTGGATGAGAATCTATATGTCCATAGCGGGGTATATGAACTAGAAAACTTTGTTACTGCGCTTTCGATCTTGGCTCTAGTGATGATATCTCCACCGAGTAAAAGTTTAGATGAGGCACTACTCCAATTTCTTTGTGCTTGGGGGGCAGAGCTACGAACAACTGATTGAATGGTATTAGTCTTTGATATTTTGATAATTACCCCATCAACTGTGCCTATTGTTTTCTTCCCACCTAAGCTCTCACCACTTGCACCTACGACTGTCAATGTTGCATCGTCATGGCGCACCACAGCATCTAAAGTTGTTGACCTTGTACCAATCAAGAGAGGCTTACTGAACTCACCTGATGTATTTGAATTGATAAGAAAACCTGAACTTCCCTTTGCGGATTGAGTCAGGCCAACTAAAGAGATGCCATTTTTATCCAGGGCAATCCCTGTGATCAATACTGGGGCGCTCTGCTGAGCGCTATAGAGGATCGCACTTGTCGTTCCTGCTGGAATCTTCCACAAGGCCACTGCATCCAAGGCTGGGTTAAAGGAGTTGGGGATATTTTCGACACTATCCGGGTTGATAGGTGTTGGCGTTGGGGTTGGCGTGCTTGTGGATCGAAGAAGTGAGGTCGAACCGGCGATCCAGATATTTCCATCGCTATCGACGGCACCGGCAGTTGCGATAGATGATGAGTTTGGATCAAGAGAGATGCTCCAGAGCTCTTGAGCCTTCGAATCCACTGCCCGAGCAAATGACTTGTTCATCGCTGTACCAAACAGGACTATGGTCCTGGCGCTCACTACAAAGCCTGCAACATCATCTTTACTGCTGATCGTCGCTACTAACTTTAAGGCCTTGACCTCGATTTTCTTAGGGGCTGCACTCACAGGTGGAATTACAAGGAGCAAAGAGGCTATTACGAGTGAAAAAAATCCCCTCACGCTAGTTCCTGCGAGCGATCGCGCGCGGCTTTCATAGCGTTGGCAACCAAATTCGAGAGTTGATTGCCATCAAAGGATGCAAGTGCAGCGGCCGTCGTTCCGTTTGGGCTTGTCACATTCTCACGCAACGTGGTGGCTGATTTTCCTGAACTCTCAAGCAACCTTGCAGCACCTATCATGGTTTGGACGGTGAGTTGTGTTGCAACCTCATGGGATAGTCCAAGTGCCTGTGCGCCATCAACCATAGCTTCGATGAATCTGAAGAAATAGGCAGGACCTGATCCACTTGTAGCAGTGACCGCATCCTGTAAATCCTCAGGCACTTCGAGAGTTTTTCCTGTTGCCGACAAGAAAGAGGTGACAAAATCAGATTGTTCACGACTAACCCCATCACCGACTGAAATTGCAGACATCCCTGCACCGACTAAAACTGCGGTATTTGGCATCACGCGGATGATTGGATTTGCGCTGCCAAGAGCATCGCCAATAGATGAGATCTGCTTTCCAGCCACAAATGTGATGATGAGGCTCCCTGGATTTATTGAGCCCTTGATGCGGGTAAGTAAGTCGTTCATATCCTGGGGTTTGACAACTAAGAGCAGAATCTGTGCTGTTGCCACATTCGATTCAATCTCTGCGGCTACGATGCCATAGCGCTTGCAGAGCTCATCTGCACGGTCCTCACGTTTTTCAGAGATGGAGATCATCTCTGGCTTCACACCGTATGAAATTAATGCAGCAATAAGCGCTTCGCCCATTACACCTGCGCCGATTACTCCAATTGGTATCGACTTACTCATTGTGCAAGCCTACCTTGTGAGCGTGTAGGCTCTGCGACTATGTCTGAAGTAAAGCCAGGTTTTGCGCGCGATTGGGTTGAGTTTTTTGATCCAAAAGACCCTACGGAAATCTTCAAGTGTGATCTGACTTGGTTGACCTCATATTGGATGTGTATCTATGGTGATGGATGTAAAGGTGTATTCAAAAGCCAGCCATACGGTGGCTGTTGCACAGAGGGTGCGATGTACTCCGATAAGGCAGATGAGCTGCGCACTGAAGCGATTGCTGCCCAATTATCATCTCAAATATGGCAGTTTCACTCGCACGCTCAATCTAAGAAGCCAGGTGGGAAAGTACGGGTTTCAGAGACCGATGAAGATGGTGAGCGCAAGACACGTCGTGTTGAGGATGGATGCATATTCCTAAACCGAAAAGATCATCAAGCACCTGGTTACACCGGCTCTTTCGGCTGCGTGCTACACCACTTTGCCCTCCAGGAGAATAAACACTTTGTAGATACAAAGCCTGATGTCTGTTGGCAATTACCACTCCGCCGTAGTTTTGAAAGGCGCGAGGTCGGCGAGCGTGAGTATTCAGTAACCGTCATCGGTGAGTACGAGCGCCTTTCTTGGGGCGATGGAGGTGAGGACTTCGATTGGTACTGCACTAGCAATACCGATGCTCACATTGGCAAAGAGCCGGTCTACATCGCAAATAAATTTGAGCTGCAAAAACTCATGGGTGAGAAGGCCTATGCCGAACTCGCAAAGCGTTGCGATCTGCGTATGGCCGGTATCCGTGATGCACAGGCACGCTCCCTACCCCTGTTTGTCATCCAACATCCGGCAACCTTGGCCGCTGCAAGGAAATAGTCAGCCCTGCGTCCTAGGCTCTACTCATGGCCAAAGTTGAGAAAGATCCCTTTCGTTGCACTGAGTGTGGGTGGGGCTCACAGAAGTGGGTGGGCCGCTGCGGAGAGTGCCAGGCTTGGGGCTGCGTTGAAGAGATCGCCGCTCCAAAGAAACTCTCACTCGTTCCAGGGCATGTGACTTATAAGGCCACACCCATAGGAGATGTCGATCTTTCTTCTGCGCATGCCCGCCCTACTGGAGTCTTAGAGCTAGATCGGGTTTTAGGTGGTGGTCTAGTCCCCGGAGCTGCAATTTTATTGGCTGGTGAACCTGGGGTTGGTAAGTCAACACTTTTACTATCTGTTGCCGCACAGACCGCTTCTAAGGGTCTGTGCGCGCTGTACATAAGTGGGGAAGAGTCAGCATCCCAAGTTCGTGCGCGTGCCGAACGTATCAAAGCTATCGATCCACTCTTATTTCTCGCCTCTGAAACTGATCTAGGAGCCGTAATCGCACACATTGATGCCGTCAAACCACAGCTTGTGATCATCGATTCAGTACAGACAATCGGTAGTGCAGCTGCCGATGGATCACCTGGTGGAGTCACACAGGTGCGTGAAGTCGCTGGAGCGCTCATTCGTATCTGTAAGGATCGAGATATAACCTTATTACTTGTCGGCCATGTCACGAAAGATGGCTCAATAGCTGGCCCGCGTCTTCTTGAACATATCGTTGATGTCGTCTTGCAGTTCGAAGGCGAGCGCCACTCACGTCTGCGCTTGATCCGTGCGACCAAAAACCGCTTCGGAGCATCTGATGAGGTTGGCTGCTTTGATTTGAGTGATGCCGGAATAGAATCTGTATTGGATCCCACCGGCTTGTTCACATCTCGTCACGCCGAACCAGTTCCAGGTACATGCGTCACGGTCACACTCGAGGGCAGGCGGCCATTACTCGCTGAGATTCAAGCTCTGGTGAGCCAAGGTCGTGAGAATGATTTTGGTAACGCCCGTAGAGTCGTATCTGGCCTTGATTCACCCCGTACAGCGATGACATTGGCGGTCCTAGAGCTTCGCGCAGGCATCAAAGTTGGTGGCCGTGATGTCTATGCAGCGACAGTAGGAGGGATGAAGATGTCTGAGCCCGCTGCTGATTTGGCACTTGCACTAGCCGTTGCCTCGGCTGCACAGGCCCTGGCACTACCTGCAGATTTAGTTGCCATTGGTGAAGTTGGATTAGCTGGCGAGATTCGCAAAGTCAGTGGTGTGAATCGCAGGCTTGCCGAGGCATTTCGCTTAGGTTTCAAGCGTGCTCTAGTACCCACTGGATCAGAGACAAAGATCGATGGCATGGAGATCGTGGAAGTATCACGCCTTGACCAAGCGCTCAAACGGGTAAAAATTACTGGCGAATGAACTCGCTGGAAAAGCCGATAGTCGGCTGGTTCAAGAAAAACAAACGCGACCTACCTTGGCGTGATACATCGCCATGGGGCGTAATGGTCAGTGAATACATGCTGCAACAGACCCCGGTCAATCGTGTGCTCCCTAAATGGCTCGAATGGATGAATCGCTGGCCGACTCCAGCTGATTTAGCAAGCGCAACGCCTGCACAAGTAATTATTGCATGGGGCCGCCTTGGATATCCAAAGCGCGCACTACGCCTACATGCAGCGGCCCAAATCATCGCGCAGGATTTTGAAAACATTGTCCCAGAGGATGAATTGATACTTCAAACTCTTCCTGGTATCGGGGAATACACAGCCGCTGCAATCGCCGCCTTTGCCTTTGACCAACAAAGCCTTGTCATGGATGTGAATATCCGAAGGCTCTTGACCCGCCTCATCGATGGTAATGAACATCCCAGGCCGGCACCAACTGCTAAAGAGAAAGCTTCGCGACTTGCACTACAACCATCCAAAAACGCACATATCTGGGCTGCTGCAACGATGGAGCTTGGCGCAATTGTCTGTACCTCCAAGAGTCCACACTGTGAACTCTGTCCCGTTATCTCACAATGTAACTGGAGAAAAAACGGTTATCCAAAGACGGATCTGATTCGAAAGTCACAGGACTGGCATGGTACAGATCGTAAATGCCGTGGAACTATCGTTCAGGCATTGCGTGAGAATGAATCACTCACAGAAATTGCTATCAAAAAACTTTGGCCAGATGAATCCCAGATTGAAAAGGCATTGAGAACCCTGCAGGAGGATTTACTCATAGAGGCCATCTCACGTAGGCGATATAGACTGCCTCAATGAACTTTGCGGCAGATCTTGAGAGGCTTCTTGGAACTGCCTTGATTACCGACCCTGAAATCAGTGTGACGTACTCCAAGGATCAGGCCCCTTTTGCAGCATGGCAACCAGCGGCAGCAGTTTTATTAGCAAGAAGCACTGAGGAGATTTCTAAAGCCTTGCGGTTTTGTTCAGAGCGCAATATTCCAGTTGTCACACGTGGAGCGGGTAGTGGTTTATCCGGTGGAGCTAACGCGGATTCACACTCATTAGTTATATCCCTTGAGAAGATGAATCAGATTTTAGAGATCGATCTAGATAATCAACTGGCCCGTGTACAAGCAGGAGTCATTAACCTCGATTTAGATACTGTTGTAAAAGAGTTTGGGATGGCCTATCTACCTGATCCAGCAAGTCGGGATTGGTCAACTCTCGGAGGAAATGTGGCAACTAACGCGGGTGGATTGTGCTGCGTCAAGTATGGGGTCACATCGCACCATGTTCGTGCCTTAAAAGTTGTGCTCTCAAGTGGTGAAATTATTGAGGTAGGAAAAGCGACAAAGAAGTTTGTAACAACCTTAGATTTGATGCATCTTTTTATTGGATCAGAAGGAACCTTAGGTATCATCACTGAGATGACATTAAATCTTGTTCATCGTCCAAAACCTCCGGCGACACTGATTGCTACCTTTTCGAATATTGCACAGGCTGCTGCTGCCTCTACAGATTTATTGAAGTATCGACCATCAATGCTCGAAATTATCGACCAAACAACGCTCAATGCAGTCGAGCAGTGGTACCCACTTGGTTTTGAAGTAGCTGGCTCAATTTTATTGATGCAATTAGATGAGAACTTCGATTTTGGAGATCCAGCTCTTGCTACATGTAAATCACGTGGAATGATTGATGGAATGTTCTCAACCGAAGCGAGTGACACAACTGATTTGATGCGTGCCCGAAAATTGGCCTATCCAGCTCTTGAACGCCTTGGCGCGACTCTTCTCGATGATGTTGCTTTACCAGTCACAAAAATCTCCGAATTTGTTGGCAAAGTTGAGGAGCTGGCATTAAGGCATCAGTTGACGATTGGAATCTTTGGACATTCCGGGGATGGAAATATGCACCCAACTATCGTGCATGATCATGGAGATATGGAGGGTGAAAGACGTGCAAAGTTGGCTTTCTCTGAAATAGTAAGAATTGCCCAATCCTTAGGTGGTTCGGCCAGCGGTGAGCATGGAATCGGCACAATTAAGCGTGATTTAGTCGCTGGAGAGGTCTCTGAATCAGTAATCACTATTCAGCGCGGAATTAAGAAATTACTTGACCCATCAGGAATTCTCAACCCTGGAAAGAAAATTCCTTAGAAAGTTTGGCTGCCCTTGAGGCAATATCAACCTCTGAAATTGAAATACGGATTTTAAAAAACTTCTGTAGCTCGTAATAAAGTAATTTTGACCCACTAATCCCTCCAGTAAATTTAATGGGCAAAGAGTCACAAGATAAAGAATCTTCCATTCTAATGACAAGCTCAATCAAATGCCTTGCTGCATTATTTAAAATCTTTATCGCTGAGTTATCACCCGCATTTGCACATACATCAACAATCTGGCTTAAGGCTGCAATTGCTGAGCGCTCCTGCGAATATACATATGTTTTTATACCATCCCAATCATATGCATTTAATTCTCTTGAAACTGCATCAGCTAACAAGCTCTTTTTGCTATCCTTCTTAGATTCAATCTCTAGCAGGGTATGGCGGATTGCCTCTTTACCGATCCAATATCCTGCGCCCTCATCACCAAGTAAATATCCCCAGCCGCCGATCTGATAGGGCTCGTTTCTCTCATTTATCGCAAAGGCTACTGAACCTGTACCCGCATAAAGAAGAATTCCTTCACCTTTAGAAAAATTTGCTCGATATGCTAGTTCGATATCAGAGATGACTTTTGATTTTGAGTGAAAAATTGAGGCAATCTCTCTTTCTATTGACCCATCGAGCACGACTCCAGTGATACCTATATAAGTAAAGACAACGTCTAATTTGCCAATTTTCTGGTGAATCTCATTGAGTACTCTCTGCATACGCATTTGGGAGGATTCACGGTAGAGGTGGCCATCCATAGCATCTTGAACCCCGGAGAGAACTAAGCCATCCCCATCTATTAAACTCCACTTTGTCGCTGATGCTCCAGCGTCAATACCCAAATAATTCATCCCTTAGCCTTTCACAGCACCAGCTGTAAGTCCCTTAATGAACTGCTCAGAAAGGATCAAATACAAAATAATTAGTGGAAGCGCAGCCATGGCCAAGCCAGCGAATAGAACTCCCCATTGAGATGCATACTGTCCGAAGAAGACAGTCAGCCCCTGCATGATCGTCTTATTCTCTGGGCTTTGCAGAAACACTAAAGGTAAGAAAAAGTCATTCCATATGGGAATCGCGGAATAGATTGCCACAATAGCCATTCCTGGTCGAACAAGCGGAATCAAGATACGACGAAGAAGCTGAAATTCAGATGCTCCATCAATACGAGCGGCATTGTCTAAGTCACTAGGCAGTGAGCGAAAAAATCCACTCATTATGAATACAGCAGCGGGTAAGGCACCCGATGAATAAACCAGGATGAGACCAAAGTGTGAGTCCAGTAGGTTCATCCACTTTAACTGTATGAATAAGGGCAAAATTGCTAACTTGGCTGGGACAAGCATCCCCGTTAGGACAAAACCGAATATTAAGGTATTACCTTTGAAACTATAGCGTCCTAGAATAAAACCGGCCCCTAACGCACAGATTAGAATAACAAACAAAGAGCCACCTGTAACAATTAATGAGTTCTTTAGATATGTTGCAAATGCTCCATCCGACCAAACCTGCTCGAAATTTTGCCAATATGGATCACGAGCAAGCACAAATGGATTTGAGGCAAAACTATTTGTCTCGCGTAATGCAGAATTCAGGAGAAAAAATACCGGTAGTAAGACTATAAGAGAATTAACAATAAGCACACCTCTGAAAAAGAACTTAGAAGTCATCAGGGCTATCACTGCTCTACCTCTCTTTTGCGCAAGAAATGCTGCCCCACACCAGCACCTAGCCCTACGAGAAGAAAAATAAATACACCCAAGGCAGATCCAACCCCAACTTCATTTGCATTGGAGTCCACAGAGCCAAATGAGAGCCTATAAAACATCAGTGCCAGGGTATCTGTCGCTCCAGCTGGATTACCATTTGATCCCCCCAAGACAAATGGAAGATCAAACCATTCAAAGGCACCAATGAATGTGAGAATCGTGATGATTGTCAACGAGGGAGCTAAGAGTGGAAACATAATTTTTCGAAAAATCTGACCCTCTGTTGCTCCATCAATTCGAGCCGCCTCAAGATATTCCTGATTTATGGCGTTCAACCCCGCAAGAAAAATTATTGCTGGGAATCCAACCCAGCGCCATAAGTTGATAAATATGAGAGTGGGGAGGGCAGTACTCATACTTCCAAGCCAAGGTTTGGCCAAAGATTCAAAGCCTAAGTCATTAATTATCATATTAATTGGCCCATAATAAGGATCCAGCATTACCTGC
>SXGS01294328.1_pt1 | contig 47067 bp, 51 predicted proteins | sample 3174681 | NCBI WGS metagenome assembly SXGS01 (sample SAMN11356861, study PRJNA531348) | freshwater metagenome | isolation source: freshwater sample F1-80 | place: China: Fuxian Lake, Yuxi | collected 2017-12-25
ACCACCGGCCCGGTGACCGTGCCCCTGGTGCTGGCTATGGGACTGGGCATCAGCAGCCAGGTGGGCAGCATCGAGGGCTTCGGCATCCTGGCCCTGGCCTCGGTCTGGCCTATCCTCTCGGTGCTGCTGGTGGGGCTATACGTGACCGGCCAGCGCGAAGCGGAAATCAAAGAAGCGCCGCAGGCCGCCTAGGAGGAGACCATGGAAACCATCAAGGCCGCGCAGATCACCTGCACCGTGTACCGCTCGTTTACCACCAAAGCCCTGGCTGCCCTGGAAGCCCTCGGGGTGAAGGATTACCACCTCCAGGCGAGCCGGGTCAGTGTGCTGCGACGCAAGAGCGGGGTCCTGGGCATCGGCGCGGGGATCGGGCTAGAAGAGCAGCCGGCTGACAAGATCACCTTCCATGTGCCAGAGGGTTCTGTCGAGGCCGCGCTGCAGGGCCTGGCCGCGGTGTGCGGGCTGAATGTGCCCGGCCACGGCAGCGCCTTCAGCGAAGAGGTGGCCATGGTCAGGGGTTCGGCCTGGAATGAGCAGCCCCTGACCCCGATTCCGGGAGCGGACCAGGTGGCCCTGCAGGGCGATCTAGCCAGCATCACCTGCACGGTGCAGCGGGGCCGGGGAAACAACATCGTCAAGGCGATTCTCAGCCTGGGCATACCCATGCCGCAGGTCACCACCGGCGGGGGCACGGGGCTGCGGGATAAACTCGGCCTGATCCGCGTCGCCCTGCCGGCCGAAAAGGACGTGGTCCACGCCGTGGTCGCCGGCCACGAGGCCGCCGACATCTTCGGCTCGCTGATCGACGCCGGCCGGCTCGACCAGTTCGGCGCGGGGTTTATCTACAGCACCCCCCTGGGCATGGGGGTGCTCAACAACATGGTTATCCGCGGCCAGCGCCATTCGGCCAGCATCGAGCAGATCATCGCCGCCGTCGACGAGCTCAAGGGGTCGGCTGCCTGGCGCAAACGGGCGCTGGAGGGAGGTGAGAGAGGGGCCAGGAAGCGGAACTATCTGGAGAACCTGGTCAACCTGACCCTCATCTGCAACGAGGGGCGCGCCAGCGACCTGGTGCATGTGGCCATGGCGGCAGGTGCCGGCGGGGCAACTATCAGCCGGTTGAGCCACGCCCGTCTCGACGGCGCACCCAGCCCGGTTTCCCCGGCGCGCGAAGCGACGGAACTGGTCGTCGGCAAAGGGGCAGTCGAGGCGATAGTCGGGGCGCTGGAGGCGGCGGGTGCCTTCGACGGCGAGACGGCGGGCATCGTCGCTGTGGCGCCGGTGAAATTTGCTTTCACCCACCAGAGCCGCCGCTGAACCGCCGCTAGTACCCAGCCTGCTTCGTCCCCGCGGCACCCAAAGGAGATCCTGAGTGCCCGAGCAACTGACCGACAAAGAGAAGGTCCTGTTCGACCTGAAGGGATTTCTGCTCTTCCCGGCGGTGCTCGCCTCGCTGCCGCCGGAACGCCGGCGTTTCTTCAACGAGGTCTACCACCCCCAGTTTGACCGCATGCAGCTTGTCTGAGCAACAAGCGGAAGGGCGTTGCCATCCTGCGTTCTCCTGTCCCCACCATGCGGTCTCCGGTGTCGAAACCGCGCCTGGCCCAGGGGGCGGATCACCTTTTTGGCAGGGCCGTGGGAGGAGAGAGCTGGAACGAGTCGCCGGCAGCGACGGAAAACCGGCTGGCGAACTCGCCGTCGCGCACCGCTAGCGTCAGACCTTCCGGATGTAATACGGCCACCGGCTCGCCGCTGGGCACGGCGGTGTAGCCCTCGCCGAGCAGGAGGGTGAGGGTGGTGTCGGGGAAGGCCAGCAGGATCTGCCCGCCGGCTTTCAGGCCCAAGCGCTCGTAGCTGCTGCTGAGCACGCTGGTATAGGCGTTGCCGTGGCCGCCGATCTGGGTGATGACCCCAGAGACGACCGGCTGCGCCGCCGGGGGTTTCGGCGTGGCAATCTGCTCATGGGCGCAGCCGCTCAACAGGGCGGCAAGGGCGAAGGTGGCGAGGGTGTGGTGCAGCATGGGGATCTCCCGTCAGCTTTTAATCCTTCAGCGGCGGGGCCAGGGCGTTGAGGCGCTCCACCTCTTCGGGTGTCAGGCGCCAGCCGGCAGCGCCCAGGTTGTCCTCCAACTGCTCCAGGGTGCGCGGCCCGATGATGATCGAGTTGACCAGTGGGTTGGCCAGGGTCCACTGGATGGCCACCTGCGAGATGCTCTTCCCCCGCGCCTGGGCCACCTCACCCACCCCGTCCACTGCTGCATAACTGGTCTCGGCCAATCGTTCGGCCATGTTGTTGTTGGGCTGGCCGGCACGCGAATCGGGGGGCGGGGCCTGGCCGCGCCGGTACTTGCCGGTCAACACCCCCCCGAAGAGCGGGCTGTGCGGCACCACCCCGTAGCCGCTGTCCTGGCAGAAGGGCAGGAACTCGGCCTCGATCTGGCGGCTGACCACATTGTAGCGCGGCTGGTCGGCCACAAAGGGGGCCAGCCCGGCCTGGGCCGCGTAGCTGAGGGCCTTTTGCAGCACCCAGGCCTGGTAGTGGGAGGTGCCGGCGTAGAGGATCTTGCCCTGCCGCACCAAATCGTCCATGGCGCGGATCTCCTCCTCCACTGCGGTGTTGGCGTCGGGCCGGTGCAGGTAGTACAGGTCGATGTGGTCGGTGCGCAGGCGCTTGAGGCTGGCCTCGACCTGGTGGATAATGTGGTAGCGCGAGTTGCCCATGTCGTTGGGCCGCTCCCCCATCTTGCCGTGGACCTTGGTGGCCAGAAAGACCTGGTCGCGCACCCCCTCCAGGGCCTTGCCGGTGATCTCTTCGGAGCGGCCCTGGTTGTAGACGTTGGCGGTGTCGACGAAGTTGATGCCGGCCTCCAGGGCGCGGTGGACGATGCGCCGGCCCTCGGCCTCGTCGGTGCGGCCGCCAAAGGTCATCGCCCCCAGGCACAACTCCGACACCTGCACGCCGGTTTTTCCCAGATAGCGGTATTCCATGGCGATCTCCTTGCTTGGTGGTGATGGTCAGGTCTTGGCGAAGGCCACGGTGCCGCATCAAGGAAGGGGTTGGATGGGGAATGCGGGGTGCCTCAGCCGGCGGCTGGTTGTTCTGTTGCGGAGCCCTTCACTATATTGCCCCAGAATATTGGCGTGTGGCGTTGCCTGTCAAGCGCGCCGGGGATCTATTGCGGGAGAATTGACTATGAAAGGCATTTTTGTCGGCCTCGGTTATTTGCTTCTGCTGCTGGCGCTGGGCTGCGGCGGCTCACAACCGCAGACCTCAGCCGGCCAGTCCGGGGCGGCCAGCGCCACCCCCCCCGCAACCCCCCGATATCCGGGCGCTCTACCCTGACCCCCCGGCCACCTTCGTGGGCCAGTTCATCTACGTGCCCATCTATTCGAGTATCTTCTACTTCGACAGCCAGCAGACCCGCGAGTTGTCGGCCATGCTCTCCATCCACAACATCGATCTGGAAAAAAAGATCGAACTCACCCGGGTCGACTACTACAATACCAAGGGGGAGCTGGTCCGTTCACACCTCCGGCAACCGCTGATGCTCAATCCCCTGGAAACCACCAGCTACGTGATCGACGAGCAGGACCGGAGCGGGGGGACAGGCGCCAACTTCATCGTCGCCTGGCAGGCGCCGGGAGCGGTCAGCCCGCCGCTGGTCGAGGCGCTGATGATCGGCACTTCCTCTGCCGGCATGGTCTCGCTGATGACCAGTGGCAAGATCACCCGCAGCTTTGGCATTGGGCACACGCTGCCTGAATAGGCGAGCGGAATGGGGGCAGGTGGGGCGGAGGGAAAACCTACTCGGGCCAGGCCGGCGGCTGCAGGTCGCCTTTGACTTCCTTGTGGGTCAACATCACTTCTAGGCCCGGGTAGAAGCGGCCGGTGATGTAGGCCCGCAGGGTGTGCAGGGCAAAGGTCACGGTGCGGATCTGTTGCCGGGTGCCGCCGGTGGTATCGGCGCTCAACTGCTGGGCGTGCTGGCAGGTGAGGAGGTAGAAGTTATGGGCCTCGCGCAGGTCGTCGCCCTTGATGGAGGCGGTGCTGAGGGTTGCGACGGCCTGGGCGTATTCGGCCAGCAGGGTGCGGGCTCCTTCGATCTCGGTCTGGCTCACCGGCCGGCCGGGGGCCTCGAAGAAGTTGATATAGCGCTGGACCTGCTGATTGAAGGGCTGGAAGCGCTGGAGCGTTTTCAGATAAGCCGCCAGTTCGGAGGCTTCTTCCTTGCCGCCGCAGCCTCCCACCAAGAGGGCCAGCACCAGGATCGCGAGGTTCTTCATAGCGGCCTTAACATACACCGCGCGCCGGGGAAAATCAAGATGGCCGCCCGGCCCGAGTATTGACGGCTCGCCCTCAGCCGGCTACCTTCTACCCCTCCCCAGAACCAGTGTCGCCGCCAGCCATGCAGACGGATCGGCCCCGCCCTTCCCCCCGCCTTTTTTTTTCTGCCGCCGAACTGCCCCGCCTGCGGGAGCGGTCGGCCCGCGAACCGTATGCCGCCTGCCATCACCTGTTGCTCCAGACCGCCGACCAACTGCTGCGCGACCCCCTGCCTTCCCGCCCCGCCCCGGGCCCGCTGTTGGCCCAGGACGAGACCGGGTACTCGCGGGATTATCTGCGCGTCCACTACCAGTTCTACACCTGTGGCCACGCCCTGCAGGGGTATGGCCAGGTGCTGGCCTTTGCCCACCTGCTCAGCGGGGATCCGCGCTACGCCGTCCGCGCCCGCGACTGGGCTCTGGAGATGGCTGGCTGGCCGCAGTGGGGGCCGGCGGCTGCACCCGACGGGGTACAGGCCGCGTACGCGCTGACCGGCCTGACTCTGGTCCACGACTGGTTAGGTGCATTTCTGGAGGAAGAGGAGCGCCGGCTGCTGCGCCAGGCCCTCACCCGCCAGGTGCGCGCCTTCCGCCAGCAGTGGGAGGGGGCGCCGCTCAACACCAGTGCCGCCTGGGTGTGCCTGGCCGCCGCCGGACTGGCCAGCCTGGCCCTGCTCCCCGAGGAGCCCGAAGCACCCGCTTGGGTCGAGTACTGGACCGGGCTCTTCCAGACCCAGGTGCTGCCATCCAGTTTCGGCCGCCAGGGGGAGTTTTGCGAGGGCACGGGCTGGTGGGATATCTGCGCGCTGCGCCACGGGGTGCTTTTCTTCGAAGCTCTGCGCCGCCAGGGGGGGCCGGACCTGTGTCTCGATGTGGGGCTGCGGGCCTACCCGGCCCAACTGCTGGCCAGCAGCGATGCCGCTGATCTGAGGCGCCCGCCCCATACGCGCTGCTGGGCCACCTTTCAGCCGCCCTCCCCCCACCACTACCGCTACGTGTTGCTCTATCTGGCCGGCGGTTTACAGGATGGTGGGCTTCAGGCCGCAGCCTCCTGTCAGGGGCTGGCTGTGCCGCGCGGTACACCCCTGGACTGGTTCTACCGCCAGCTGCACCGCCGGCCGTATAAACCCCAGGTCTGGTACACGGTGGTGATGGGTTGGGATGCTGGCACCGGCACCTGCACCCTGACCATCGACGACCGCAGCTGGCGTTTTGCCGTCTGCGATCCGCAGCGGCTGGGCCATATCGACGGCCTCTCCTTTTGCGCCGCCGGCCAGGGCGGCGGTTACCGCCTCAGCCACCTGGGGGTGCGGCCCGGCGAACATCCGGCCATCCTGCCCCTGGAGCAGAACGCCGAACTGGCGGTGGGCGGCGACGGGGCCCCGGGCAATGCCGAGGTGCGGCTGCGGGTGCCCGAGCTGCGCATCGATTTTCCCGCTGCCTCCCAGGGGCAGGCCTGGTTCCAGATCTGCAAGGCCGACCTGCTGGACAGCGCGGTGGTGCGCTTCAGCGCCGGAGGCGAGGCTGGTCCCGGCCTGCACCTGGCAGCGGTGGAACTCTTCCCAATGCTGGGGGCCGATTTCCTCCAGTGCGACAGCGACGGCCAGACCACACCCCTGGGCGGGGCGCTGGGCGGACAGGTGTGGTTCGAGGGGCCCTGGGAGTACCTGTGGTACGACGAACAACTGGTCCCGGCCCCGATTCCGCTCCCTTCCTCCCTGTACCTGGAGGACGCGGGCCTGGTCTTCCTGCGCGGGGAGGACGGGGTGGAATTGCGCCTGCGCGCCGGCCCGGCCATGGGCAAGGACCGGGGGGACCAGAACGGCTTTGCCCTGCGGGTGGCTGGCCAGGCCCTCTGCGGCGAGTTGCCCGAGGCGGCCTCGGGCGAACCGGACTTGTCGCAGCGCCAGTACGAGCTGGACAACTATTTCCTCAACACCTTCGCCTGCAATACCCTGCTGATCGAGGGCCAGCCACAGCGCCGCACCCCCAGCCAGTGGCGGGCCGATCCGCGCACCCACCAGGGCACCATCGAGGGGTTCTTCACCTCGGGGGTGCTGGACTTCGTTGCCGGCGAGGCCGGGCGGGCCTATCCAGTGCTGCGTGGTTTCCGCCGGCGCATCACCTATATTAAACCCGACTATTTCGTCGTCGCCGATCAGGTGGACGCTCCGGCGCCGGTTCGGGCCGAGTGGCTCTTGCACACCACCTGCCCGCTGGAGTTGGCCGAGGAGGGCCGGGCCTATATCCGGGGCGAGGGCTGCGGCCTCGAAATCCACTGTCTGGAGCCCGCGCAGATGGGGCGGGGGCGCACCCCGGCGGCGCTAGAGGCCGAGCGCACCGACTATCTGAGTTTGAGCCAGAGCGGGACCAGCCTGCAGTTCCTGGCCGTGCTGGTGCCCCGGCCGACGGGCGGGCGCTCCAATCTGCGCCCCGAACAGCTGAGCGGCCGCGGTGGGCAGGGGGTGAAGGTGGTGCGCAGCGGCAGCACCGACTGGGTGCTGTGGCGCGACCTAGAGGCCGAGGCCCTCAACATCGAGGGTATACGCAGCGACGCGGGCCTGGTATTCGTGCGGCGCGGGGTGCGGGCGGCCACGGCGGTGTACGGGCTGATCGGCGGCACCTATCTGCAGCTGCGCACCGAGTTGGTCCGCGCCGACCAGCCGGTGGATATGGTTTTTCACCAGGGGGCCAGCCGGCTGAGCGCCCTGGTGCAGGCCGGCGCCCCCTGCACCCTGCGCCTGAGCGCCGGCACCCGGCCCCGCAGCCTGAAGCTGAACGGGCGCGCCCTGGCCGAGGGGGAATACAGCTATGCACCCCAGGGCAGGCGCCTGAGCCTGAAGCTGGAGGCGGGCCGCTGCGAAATCGAAGTCAACTTAAGGTGACCCCAACCCAGAATCGAGGAGAGGGATAAGTTATGATCACCCGCGAGCAAATCGCTCCTCAGCTGGACAACTGCCTGCTGGAGGCCCGGTACCCGCGCTGGCAGGCCCAGTACCAACAGGGCAAGGTCCGCGACATATATCTGTTGTCCGGCAAACGCATCCTGATCACCACCGACCGGCAGAGTGCCTTCGACCGCATCCTGGGCACCATCCCCTTCAAGGGCGAGGTGCTCAACCGCCTCGCCCAGTACTGGTTTGAGCAGACCCGCGACCTGGTCCCCAACCAGGTGCTGGCGGTGCCCGATCCCAACGTCACCCTGGCCCGCGAGCTGAAGATACTGCCGGTGGAGATCGTGGTGCGCCGCTACCTGACCGGCAGCACCTCGACCTCGGTGTGGACCAACTATAACAAGGGCGTGCGCAATTTCTGCGGCGTGGACCTGCCCGAAGGCATGGTCAAGAATCAGCCCTTCGCCGCCCCCATCATCACCCCCACCACCAAGTCCGACAACCACGACGAGTCGATCTCGCCCAAGCAGATCCTCGAGCGCGGGCTGGTGGACCGCAACACCTGGGAAAAGGTGGAGCACGCCGCCCTGGCCCTCTTTGCGCGCGGCACCGAGGTGGCCGCCCGGCAGGGCCTGATCCTGGTGGACACCAAATACGAGATGGGCCTCGACGAGGAAGGGCGTTTGACGGTGGCCGATGAGATCCACACCCCGGACTCCTCGCGCTACTGGATCGGGGCCACCTACCAAGAGCGCCACGCCCGGGGCGAGGAACCCGAGAGCCTGGACAAGGAGTTCCTGCGCCTCTGGCTCAAGGAGCGGGGCATCACCGACCAGAACATCCCCGCCCTCGACGACGAGATCCGCATCCAGGTGGCCCAGCGCTATATCGGGCTCTTCGAGCGGGTCACCGGCCAGCCCTTCACCGCCGAAGCGGGCCAGGTGCCGATCCTGGAGCGCATCGAGCGCAACATCGCCCAGTACTTTTGAGATGTTGAAGAAACTGATCCGCACCTGCCTGGTGCTGCGCCTCGAACTGCAGACCGTGCCGGTGGATTGGAGCTTGGTGCTTCTCGCCTGGCTGCGCCGGCCGGCCATCGAGATCGCGCTGGGCGCCAGGCAGACGGATAAAGGCCGGCAACAGGCCCACCTGCGCCGCCGGCTCGACGAGGTGTATCCCTTCTGATGCTGCACCGCCAATTGCAAAACGCCCTCGAGGAGATCTTCGGCACTCAGTTTGTCGAAGAGGCCCTGGAACAGAGCGAACGGGCCCAGGAGGTGATCTACGACCGTCCCCAGGACTTCAGGCAGGCGGTGTTGGGTTTCCAGCGGCTCAGTTTCCGCGACGAGCAGCAGCGCTATGCCGCCGCCCTCGAACCCGAGCTGGGTACAGCCCTGATCTGCGCCCTGCTCGACGATCCCACCCGCGAACTGGTGTGGGAGTTGGGGCTGAACTACATCTAGGAGCAAACATGTCCGCCAAACGCCGGTTGCTGGCTTTTGACCTGGGGGCTGAGAGTGGCCGCGCCATGTTGGGGCAGTTCGACGGGGCACGCTTGGAACTGAGCGAGGTTCACCGCTTTGCCAACGGTCCGGTGCCGGTCTTCGAGCATCTGTACTGGGACCCCCTGCGCCTCTTCGCCGAGATGCAACAGGGGTTGATACTGGCCGCCGGCCAGGGCGGTATCGATGCCCTGGGGGTGGATACCTGGGGGGTGGATTTTGCCCTCTTGGGCCGGGGCGACGTGTTGCTGGAGAACCCCCGCAACTACCGCGATCCGCGCACCGAGGGTATGCTGGAGGCGGCCTTCGCCCGCGTGCCCCGCGAGCAGATCTTCGCCCACACCGGCGTGCAGTTCATGAAGCTCAACAGCCTGTACCAGCTGTTGGCGATGAAATTGCAGGACTCGCCGGTGCTGGAGGCGGCCCGGTGTTTCCTGATGATGGCCGATCTCTTCAACTTCTTCTTCACTGGCGAGAAGGCCTGCGAGTTCTCGAACGCCACCACCACCCAGTGTTACGACCCGCGCCAGGGTCGCTGGTCCACCGAACTTTTGGAAAAACTCGGCCTGCCCACGGCCATGTTGCCCCGCATCGTCCCGCCCGGCACCCGCCTGGGTGCCCTATTGCCGGCCCTGGCCGAGCGCACCGGGGTGGGGCCGGTGCCGGTCATCGCCCCGGCCACCCACGACACCGGCTCGGCAGTGGCGGCCATCCCCGCCACCACCCGCGACTTTGCGTACATCAGCTCGGGCACCTGGTCACTGATGGGCGCCGAGTTGGATGAGCCCCTGATCGATGCCGCGGCCCTGGCCCACAACTTCACCAACGAAGGAGGGGTGGGCCACACCTTCCGTTTCCTCAAGAATATCATGGGCCTCTGGCTGGTGCAGGAGTGCCGGCGCACCTGGGAGCGCCAGGGCCACACCTTCTCCTATGCAGAACTGACGGCCAGGGCCGGCCAGTCCCCCGCCTTTGCCGCCCTCATCGACCCGGACCACGACAGTTTCCTGGCCCCCGGCGATATGCCCGCCCGCATCCGCGCCTACTGCCAGCAGAGCGGCCAGACCCCGCCCGCCGACGAGGGCGGCATGATCCGGATCATCCTGGAGAGCCTGGCCCTGCGCTACCGCCAGGTGCTCGAAGGCCTGGAGGAGATCCTGGGCCGGCGCCTGGGGTGTATCCATGTGGTGGGTGGGGGTATCCGGAACCAGTTGCTCTGTCAGTTCACCGCCGACGCCACCGGCCGGCCCGTGGTGGCCGGCCCGCTGGAGGCCACGGCCATCGGCAATCTGATGGTGCAGGCCATGGGTTTGGGCGAGGTGGGCTCCCTGGCCCAGGCCCGCGAGGTGGTGAGCCATTCCTTTGCCCCCACCCAGTACCAGCCCCGGGCAAGGGCGGCCTGGGACCAGGCGTACGGGCGCTTCAAAACCCTCCTCCTCCCCCCTGAATTCCGGAACTAACCCCCTCTTCCGCAGTCTAATTCTGGCGAGCAGGATGCCCCTCATCGCCCACACTGCGGAAGGCCGATGAATACTGCCAGGAGCAAAACCAGGGTCAAAACCAGGAAGAACAGCCTGCGGCCGGCGGGCGTGCCCACCTCCACCGAGGTGTACTGGCGCGAGATCCAGCGGTACCGGCCGCTCAGCCGTTCCGAAGAGGTCGAACTGGTCCAGCGCGCCAGGCAGGGCGACGACGAAGCCTCCCAGAAACTGGTCCAGGCCAATCTGCGTTTTGTGGTCAGCGTGGCCAAACACTACGCCAACCACGGGCTCAGCTTCATCGAGCTGGTGTCGGAGGGCAACTACGGGTTGATGGAAGCGGTGAAGCGCTTCGACGAGACCCGGGGCTTCAAATTCATCACCTATGCGGTGTGGTGGATCCGGCAGGCCATCCTCAAGGCCCTCGCCGAGCAGGGCAAGATCGCCCGGCCGCCCATGAGCCAGCTCAACGATCTGCAAAAGGTCGAGAAGCAGACCAGCCTGCTGGCCCAGCGCCTGGGCCGGGACCCCACCCTCGAGGAGGTGGCGGCCAGCGCCAAGATTAGCCTGGACCGCGCCCGCAACGCCCTGGAAACCGGGCAGCGCGACCTCTCGCTCGACATGCCGGTCTATCCCGGGGAAGAGGACTCCCTGCTGAGTATCTTCGACCCGGGCATCGCCTCGCTCGAAGAGGACCTGGAGCGCGATCACCTGAACCAGGCCCTGCGCACCGGCATGAAGGTGCTCGACGCGCGGGAGCACCAGATCATCCGCGCCTATTTTGGCCTTGATGGCTGCGCACCCATGACCCTCGAAAAGATCGGCGAGGGCCTGAGCCTGACCCGGGAGCGGGTGCGCCAGTTGCGGGATCGAGCCCTGGACAAGATCCGCCTCCATTGCGGGGAAAAGTTGCTCGAACTCTCGCGCAACTGAGGCTCCGTTGTCCCACCATTGCTGTCCGGCGTTTCGGTCCCTGAACTATTTCCCCGCAAAACTTGAAAAAATGGCGCGGAATAGTTTTCTTATTATATATACTTCGAGCAGGGGAGGACTCGAGGACAGCGCGGGGCCCTCCTTTGTCCCTCATTTCCCATTGCTAATATTTAACTTATTTGTGCGCTATAACTTAGCAGACCTTCACACCCACTCTTTCTGCTCCGATGGGTTGCGCACCCCCGCCCAGGCGGCCGAGGAGGCGCATCAGGCCGGGGTTCAGGCGCTCAGCCTCACCGACCACGACACCGTGGAGGGGATCGGGGAACTGATGCTGGCCGGGCGCCGCCTAGGCCTCGATATCGTGCCAGGGGCCGAGTTGAGCGCCCATGTGCGGGATCGCGAGGTCCATATCCTGGCCTATTGCCTGGACTGGCAGGACCCCCAGCTCCTGGAGCATCTGGGGCTCTTGCGCCGCCGCCGCCACGATCGGGGCATGGCCATCGTCGAAAAACTCAACCACCTGGGGATTTCCCTCACCCTCGAAGACGTGCTCAACCAGGCCAATGGTGGCATGGTGGGCCGGCCCCATATCGCCGCGGCCATGGTGCGGCGGGGAGTGGTTTCGAGCAAGGAAGAGGCCTTCGACCGCTTTCTGGGGGACCGCTGCCCGGCGGTGGTGCCCAAGCCCTACACCTCGGCCATGGATGTAATCGGGCTGATCCATCAGGTGCAGGGGGTGGCGGTGCTCGCCCATCCGGGGATCATGCCCGAGGCGGTCATCGCCCAGCTGGTCGAGTATGGCCTGGACGGGGTGGAGGTCTACCACCCCTCCCACCAGCCCTTGCAGATCGAGTACTACGTCAAACTGGCCGAAAATTACCACCTGCTCCAGTCCGGAGGTTCGGACAGCCACGGCGAAGCCGAGGGGCCGCGTATCGGCGATTGCGGCATCGGCTGTGAGGCCATCGAAGCCCTGCGCCAGCGTTCCGCCTCCTACGCCTGAGGGAGCACACCCTTTGCACCGTCTCCCGCTCGCTGCCGGGATCGTCTGCCTGAGTCTCTGCGCCCTTCTGCTCTCCTGTCCCGCAGTCCAGGCCGCCCTGCCCCTCGCTCTTTCCCAGAACCAGAACCCCGTTCCCCACAGCTTGCTGGGCACCGAGATCTCCGACATCAAATGGAGCGGCCGTTATCTGTGGGTGGCCACCGAGCGCGGCCTGGCCCGCCTCGATCCATCTCTCAGCGAGGGGGTTTCCCCCGCCGAGTGGGTGACCTATACCCAGGAGCAGGGCCTGGGCCGGGGTGCGGTGAGCGCGGTGGACGCGGTGGGGGACACGGTGTGGGCGGCCACCCTTTTCGATACCACTGCCGGGGTCTCCGGCCAGGTCGGCAGCGGCTTGAGTTTTTCGCTGGACGGCGGCCAGAACTGGGAGCACATCAGCAACGAGGCCATCTTCGACGATACCACCAGGCCAGGTTTCCGGCGCGGCCCTACCACCGCCATCGACAATCCCTGCTTCGGGGTGGGAATCGCCGGCTCCACGGTCTGGGCGACCTTCTTTGCCGGTTCCCTGGTGCGCACCCAGGATCTAGGGCGGAACTGGCAGCGGGTGTTGCCCGATGGAGCCGAGGAGATCATCTACTTCGACGGCGAGAACGCCCCGGTGGCCGACAGCCTTCAGGCACTGGCCGACAGCCTCGAAGCGGCCGGCAGCAGCGCGGACCAGGTACAGGCCCTGCGCACCCGGGCAAGCGACCTGCGCGCCCAGCATCTGCTGCACCGCACCTACGCGGTGCTGGCCTACGGCGACACGGTGTGGGTGGGTACGGCCAGCGGCATTGCCAGCAGTTTCGACGGCGGCCGGACCTGGGCCAACCACAAGGTGCGCCTCGACGCCCAGGGCGGGGTGCTGCCGGGCCATATCGCCGGCAACTGGGCCGTGGCCCTCAAGCGGCAGCTGCTGGCAGACGGGCGCTCGGTGATCTGGGCCGGAACCCGTTCCACCGGCCTGGTACCCGGCGAGCGGGACGCCATCAGCTTTACCGCCGACAATGGCCGGACCTGGCAGCTCACCGCCCCTGCCTATGCCTGGGATTTTGCCTTTACCGCCAACCGGGTTTGGGCCAGCACCAACGAGGGGCTGTACGCCAGCGCCGATCAGGGCGCCAACTGGGAAGAGGTGGTGGTGCGCGATCAGGCCACCGGTGAGGAGTTGACCGGGGTGTTCAACGGCCTCGAAAGTGTGGGGCAGACCCTGTGGGCCGGCGCCGAGAACGGCCTGGGCCGCTCCGCCGACGAGGGCCAGACCTGGAGGGTGGTCAAATCCCTGGTGCGCCCCCTCTCGTTGGACACGGGCGAGCTGGTGGGCGAGGCCGGCCTGGTCGACAGCTTGCAGACCTACGCGGCGCCCAACCCCTTTGCCCCCTCGCAGGACGAGCAGGCACGCATCGTCTACAGCCTCAGCAAGGACGCCCAGGTCACCATCGAGATCTACGACTTTGCCAGCCGCGAGGTGCGCACCCTGATCGCCGGAGCGCAGCGGGCTGGTGGTCAGAACCACGCCAGTGATACCTGGGACGGCCGCGACGCAGAGGGCGACCGGGTGGCCAACGGGGTGTACTTCTACCGCATCGAACTGGACTCGGGCCAAGAGGCCTTTGGAAAGATTGTGGTGCTGGATTGAAAGCGCTGTGGGTGGCCTTGTGTTGCAGTGTGCTGGCGACCGGCTCTGGCCGGGCCGCCCAGTACGCGGGCGCTTTTCTGGAGACTGGCATGGGGCCGCGGGCCGCGGGCATGGGTGGGGCCTCTATGGCCCTGGCCGATGACCCGGCGGCGCCGTACTCGAACCCCGCGGGCCTGATCCGCAGCCAGGGCCAGGGGCTGGTGGCCTCGCTGCAGCCGCTTTCCCTGGACCGCCGGCAGCAGGGCCTGGCCTATGCCCTGAACATGCGCGGCGAACTGGCCTTTGGCCTGGCCTGGCAACACGCCGGGGCCGGCGAGCTGATGGCCCGCGCCGCCGACGGCACCCCGCTGGGGCGCATCGAGGACGGCGAGAACGCCTACCAGGTGGCCGTGGCCCGGGCCCTGGGCAAAAGGGCCGCCCTGGGTCTGGGCCTCAAGGTGCTGCGCCACACCATCGACACCCCGCAGACGGGCACCTCCACCGGCAAGGGCTCTGGGTTCGACCTCGGTTTGCAGATTTACCTGGACCCGCGCCTCACCCTGGCGGCAACCCTGCGCAATCTGCGGGGCAGCCTCGACTGGAAGGTGAACCGGGCCTCCTCCCAGACCAGCAACACCACCGACGAGCTGTCTGTCGACGCCGGGCTCGGGGTGGCCTATCGCCCGTGGCAGGCCCTGGTGCTGGCCGCCGAAGGGCATCGCACCGACTCCGAGTTGTACCTCAGCCTGGGTGGGGAGTGGCAGGCCTCGCCGCTTTTGACCCTGCGGGCCGGCGTCGGCCGGATCGGGGGCGGAGCGGCCCCGGCTTTTGGGCTGAGCCTGCGCCCCATGCGCCGCGACTACCTGCAGTTCCACTACGCCTACACCGCCGACGACCTGGGCGCGGGCAACCGGGTGAACGCCGGCCTGGGTCTAAAGTTCTGATGGTCTATCTCCTCCTCCTCGGTTTGTGCCTGGCTTCGCCGCTGTGGGCCCGCTCGGGCCTGACCTATCTCCAACTGCCCGCCGGGGCGCGGGCAGCGGCCCTGGCCGAGGCCGGGGTGGCCCTGCCCGATGCCGCCGCCCTGTCTGCCAACCCGGCGGCGCTGCAGTCGGCGGGCCGAACCGTTGGCTTGAGCCACAGCGAGTGGGTGCAGGATATCCACCACGACTATCTGACCATGTTGTGGGGCGGCGGTCAGCGGGTGCTCGGGCTGTCATTACAGCTCTCCCATGCCGGCCAGTTGGAGCACCGCACCGGGCCCAGCGCCGAACCCCTGGGGGAATTCGGGGTGTACGAAGGGGCCCTCAACTTGGCCTATGCCCGTTCCTGGAGCCCGCAGTTACGCCTAGGCCTCAATCTGAAATTGCTGCGCCAGTCGGTCTACACCGCCACCGCCACCGGGGCGGCCCTGGATCTGGGGCTGCTCTATCAGCTGCGTCCGGATTTGCGCCTGGGAGCAGCTGCGCGCCAGCTGGGGCGGATGAACGAGCTGGAGGAAGAAGCCACCCCGCTGCCGCGCACCCTGGCCGCCGGCCTGGTGTACACCGGCCTGGCCCGCTTGTTGTTCAGCGGCGAGCTGCGCCATGCCGACGAGGGGGCCACCCTGCACCTGGGCGCCGAATGGCAGGCCGCCTCCCAACTGGCCCTGCGCGGCGGGTACCAAAGCGCCGAAGGACGCGGCCTGGGTTTGGGGTTGGGCCTGAAGCGGGAAGCCTGGGCGCTCGATTACGCGTTTGTCCCGCTGAGCGCCGACCTGGGCAATACCCACCGCCTCAGCTTCTATCTGCACCGGGGAGCGGCGCCGTGAACCTCTGGCGCAAGACCCCAACCCCGCTCCCCCCACCTCCCCTGGCCATCTGGGAGCCGCTGCCCCCCGAGTTTTTCCAGCAGCCGGCCCCCTCCCGCGACCGCCCCTGGCTACACCTGCTGCTCTTCGCCCTCACCCTCTTTTCGATGACTGCGGCCGGGGCCATGCAGCAGGGGGTGGACCCGCTGACCAATCTGCAGAGCCTGGTCCACCTGGGCGAGGGTATCCCCTTTGCCGTCACCTTGCTGGGCATCCTCACTGTACACGAGTTCGGGCACTATTTCGCCGCCCGCCGCTGGGGGTTAAAAGTATCCTTTCCCTATTTTTTGCCCATGCTCCACTACCTGTCCCTGCTGGGCACCCTGGGGGCGGTGATCCGCCTGCGCTCCCCCATCCCCCACAAGCGGGCCCTGCTCGATATCGGCGCCGCCGGCCCCCTGGCCGGTTTTGTGGTGGCCCTGGTCGCCTGCCTGGTGGGCCTGTCCCAGTCGGCGGTGGTGGAGTCCAGCTACTTCCGCCCCGAACTACAACAGCTACCCATCGAGCTGGGGGCCCCGCTGCTCTTCAGCGGCCTGTCCGCGCTGGTTCTGCCGGCCCACACCCCCGAGCAGATGGTGCTGCTCAGCCCGGTGGCTTTTGCCGGCTGGGTGGGGCTCTTCATCACCGCCTTCAACCTCTTTCCGGTGGGCCAGCTCGACGGGGGCCATATCGTCTACGCCCTCTTCGGCCGCCGGCACCGGGCCATCGGGCGGCTCGCCTTTGGCATTTTGTTGGGCATGGGGATCTACGGTATTTTATCCCTGGTCTGGAGCTGGCCCCAGGGCTGGCCGGGCTGGCTGGGCCTGGCCCTCTTCCTGGCCCTCTTCGGCAAGGGGCATCCGACCCCGGTGGACCCGGAGACCCCCATCGACCGCCGGCGGCGGTTGATCGGGTATGCCTGCCTGGCGGTTTTTGTGCTCTGCTTCACGCCCGTGCCCTTCAGCGCCTGAAGGCTGCCATGAATGCCCGGCTCTATCTCTGCGCGCTCCTGCTGGCCGGCTGCGGTCTGGCCGACGATGCCGAGGTGGAGTGCCGCTGCACCCCCGATTCGGACCCGGCCCTCTTCCCCGCCTGTGCCGACGCGGCGTTCAGCGGTGAGCGCCCAGAGGCCGCCAATCCCTTTGCGGCCCGCCTGCCCGACTGCCCCAGCGGCAAACGTCTCTCGCTCTTGGAACCGACGCGGGCTGAATTCGTTCTCTTCAATATCAAGACCACCTTCGAGGGCTTCAGCCCGGTGCAGTACCTGGACCAGTTGGACGAGGGCTTCTGGTTCATCCCCGAGCCGGAGGGCGTCGATCTCTATCCCGAGGTGTACCACCCGCCCGAAGGATACGTGCCCGACCGGGATACCTTGTGGACCAGTTCCCAGGAGCGCAGTTTTGTGGCCGGGCTGCTCGATAAGGAGCGCTTCCAGCGCGTCGAGTTCAGACGCTGGTACGAATCGGCCAAGGACCAGCGCACCATCTCGGAGGACAGCCGGTCCGAGGTGTTCTTTTTTCCCTACGAGCTCGACTTCGTGCCCGTGGCGGGCAGCGGGGACCAGGAGGTCTTTGGTGTCAAGGGGCGGATGGAGGTGGAGCTCTACACCCCTACTGCCGAAAACCCGGTCTGGTCGCTGCGGCGCTGGCAGGATTTCCGCGACGCGGCCTCCGCCAAAAGAACGTGGACCGAAGCGCGGGCGATCTTCTCCCGCTAAAACAGATCAGGAGTTGGGCCATGAGACACGCCAGGTACACCCTATGCTGCCTTTCCCTGCTGGCCCTGTTGGCCAGTGGCTGCTCCAATCCCTTTGCGCCAAAAAAACGCCAGGGGGAGGACCAGGAGCCGCCCGCCCTGCCGGCCACCACCCCCGAGATCCTGCTCGACAACCTGAGCCGGGCCTTCAACGACCGCGACAAGGACCTGTACGAGACCCTGCTCGACGAGGATTTCTGGTTCACCGAGAAGAACTGCCTGGGGGAGGATGTCTACTTCAACGGCCGGGAGGAAGAACTCGCCTTCATGGGCGGCACCCGGGACGGCAGCAAACAGGGCATCTTCGAGCGTTTCCGCACCTTTGAGTACGACTTCACCCTCATCGCGCGCACCGTGGAACTGGGCCGCGACTATCCGGAGGCTTTCCCCGGCGATCCAGACGGTCATCCCGACGAGGACTGGGTGGTATTCCGCGGCCGGACTTACATGCTGATGGTCGACGAGAACAACGACGGCTTCCGCGTCGAACAGGTGATGAATTACCAGTTGCGCCAGGGTACGGACGGGTTGTGGCGGATCATCCGCTGGATCGACGATCCGCTTTCCGGCGGGGCCGAATGCGGCACCTCCGCCCAGGGCAAGCCGGTGGCCGGGCAGCTTTCGTGGGCCGGGGCCAAGGGGCATTGAAAAAGACCGCCAAACGGGGCGGCGTGCGGCTGGCCCGCAAGCAGCGCTCCCCGGCCCTGCACCTGGTGCTGACCGCCCTGCTGCTGGCGGCGGGGGCAGCGCTCTTCTTCTACAGCGAATGGCCCCTGGAGGCTCCTGAGCCGGCATCGGCACCGATAGCCGCCGACGAGGACGGCGAGCAGCCGGTCGGGGCCCTGTACGAGCAGGTGGACGCGGCCCTGGCCGAACTGGGCTTGGAGCCAGGCCTGGTCCGCAAGACCCGCGGGGTTTCCCTGGCCCAAGCGGGTGAAATCGGGGACCGCATCGCGGTGCGGGTGCCCGCCGACCTGCCGCTCACCGAACTCAACCTCTACCTGTGCCGGCTGGTGGAGCGCTGCGGGGGCCGGGTCTTCAGCGCCGTGGAGCGGCAGCGGGGGCAGCAGGTCGAAATCTACTGTCAGGCCGACCAGCCCACCCTCTTCTCGCTGCAGCGCGACCCCGAACTGCGCCGGCGCGCCGGGTCCATCGCCCTGCTGCTGGTGGAGGCTGGCGAGGGGTCCGGAAGGTGGCGGCTCCTGGAGCGTTTCTGCGCCCTGCGCCCACCCCTGGGTCTGGCCCTCTTCCCCGAGGGCGAAGGTCTGGGCGAGGTGTTGGACCTGGCCCAGGCGCGCGGCCATCAGGTGCTGGTCCACCGGTCGGTGGACGCGGAGGAATTACCCGCGCCCGATGCGCTGCGCCAGCAGCTGCGGCTGGACCTCAAGCGGGTGCCCGAGGCCATGGGTGTGGACCTGCCCGGCCTCGACCAGGCGCTCACCGCCGAGGTGCTGCGCGAGGCCCGCAGGAACGAGCTGGTCTTTGTGGACCGCGCCGCCGCACTGGACTTCGACGCCGGCCAGATGGCCAAGGAGGCCCGGGCGCGCGCCGTACAACGCGATCTGTACCTCGACGAGGTGGACAGCCGCGCCGCCGTCGAGAAGAAGCTGTGGGAGCTGGCCGAGCTGGCCGCCCAGCGGGGCCAGGCCCTGGGCCTGGCCCAGGCCCGCGAATCCACGCTGCTGGCCATGGAGGCGGTGCTGCCCCGCCTCGAGGCGCGCGGCTTCCGTCTGATCTCGATCTCCCAACTGGCCCGCTGAATGATCCAGCTGTCTGACCAGGCCCGGAATTTTGCCTTTGAACTGGTGGCCCAGGACGAGCGCACCGGGGCGCGGGCCGGGTTGCTGCACACCCCGCACGGTACCATCGAAACCCCGTTTTTTATGCCGGTGGGTACCCACGCAACGGTCAAGACCCTTTCCCAACAGGATATGGACGCGATCGGGGCCCAGGTACTCTTGGCCAACGCCTATCACCTGTACCTGCGCCCCGGCGCCGAGCTGGTGGCCCGCGCCGGTGGTTTACACGGCTTCATGAACTGGCAGCGGCCCCTCCTCACCGACAGCGGGGGGTTTCAGGTGTTCAGCCTTTCCGGTCTCAGCCGCATCGCCGAGGAGGGGGTGTACTTCCAGTCCCACCTCGATGGCTCGCGCCATCTCTTCAGCCCCGAAAAGGTCATGGAGATCGAACACCACCTGGGTGCGGATTTTATCATGGCCTTCGACGAGTGTACCCCCTACCCCTGCACCGAGGAGTACGCGCGCAACTCCATGGAGCTGACCCTGCGCTGGGCGCAGCGCTGCGTGGAGCGGCACCGGCAGTTGCAGCAGGAACAGGCCGTGCCCCAGGCGCTCTTTGGGATCGTCCAGGGCAGCGTCTTTCCCCAGTTGCGCGCCCGCTGCGCCGCCGAGCTGGCCGCCCTCGATCTGCCTGGGTACGCGGTGGGCGGGTTAGGGGTGGGTGAGTCGCCGGAACTGATGCGCGAGATGCTCAACTCCACCCTGCCCCATCTGCCCCTGCACAAACCCCGTTACCTGATGGGGGTGGGCCTGCCCCACGACCTGGTGGCCGGGGTGGCGGCGGGGGTGGACATGTTCGACTGCGTCATCCCCACCCGCAATGCCCGCAACGGCACCGCCTTCACCCGGCTGGGGCGGGTGCGGCTGAAGAACCTCGCCCTGGCCGAGGACCCCGGCCCCCTGGACCCGGAATGCACCTGCCTGACCTGCACCCAGTACAGCCGCGCGTACCTGCGCCATCTCTTCCAGACCAAGGAAATCCTGGGCCTGCGCCTGGCCTCCTATCACAACCTCCATTTCTATCTGGAGTTGATGCGCCGCATGCGCCGTGCCATCATCGAGGGGGATTTCGCCGGCTGGCAGGCCGAGTTCTTGGCGGCGTACCGGGACTGAGGCAGCCCGCCGGTCCGGTTTGCCGATGGGTGGCGAATCGCTATCTTTTGATCTCTTCTTTATCTAACGAAAGGACAAACCTGTGTTCACATTTCTAGTCGACGCAGCCCACGCCATGGGCGGCCCGCCCGCAGATGGCGGCGGTGGAGGCAGCGCCATCCTCGGCATGTTGCCCTTCATCCTGATGTTCCTGGTCCTCTATCTGCTCATCCTCCGGCCCCAGATCAAGAAGCAGAAATCCCACCAGAAAATGGTGGACGAGTTGAAGAAGGGGGACCAGGTGGTGACCAGCGGCGGCATCCACGGGGTGGTGGTCAACCTCAAGGACGATATCGTGGTGCTCAAGATCGCCGAGAACGTCAAGGTCGATCTGTCTCGCGCTGCGGTCTCCTCGGTCAAGAGCAGTTCCGAAGGCGAAGCCAGCGCATCCTGAGCGGATGAGAGTGATCTTCATGGGGACGCCGCATTTCGCCGTCCCCTGCCTGCAGCGCCTGGCCGCCAGCACCCACCAGGTGGTGGCGGTGGTCACCAACCCGGACCGGCCGCAGGGAAGGGGGCAGCGCCTGGCAGCACCCCCCGTGAAGACAGCGGCCCTGGACCTGGGGCTGGAGGTTTTGCAGCCGGCCGCCCTCGACGAGCCGGGCCTGGCCGAACGCCTGGCCGCCTGCCAGCCCGACCTCTTCGCGGTGGTGGCCTTCTCCATCCTGCCCCGCCCGCTGCTCGAAGTGCCGCGCCTGGGAAGCGTCAACCTCCACCCTTCACTCCTGCCGGCGTATCGGGGCGCGGCGCCCATCATCTGGGCAGTGATCCGGGGCGAGCGCGAAACCGGGCTGAGCACCTTTCTGCTCAACCCGCGCGTGGATGCCGGTGACCTGCTCTTGCAGGAAAAGGTGGCCATCGATCCGGAGGAGACCGCCGGCGAGTTGGAGGCGCGCCTCAGTCCGCTGGGGGCCGACTTTCTGCTGCGCACGGTGGACGGATTGGCAGGGGGCACTATAACACCCCGGCGCCAGGACCAGAGCCGGGTGAGCCGCGCCCCCAAGCTGCAAAAAGAGGACGGCCGCCTCGACTGGAACCGGCCCACCGAGGTGCTGCGCAACCATATTCGCGGGGCCAACCCCATGCCGGGGGCCTTCACTGAATGGGCTGGCGGACTGCTCAAGGTCCATCGCAGCCGGCCGGCCGATCAGCGCGGCGAGCCGGGCACCGTGCTCCTGGCCGATCCGCGCCAGGGGCTGGTGGTGGCCACCGCCGACGGGGCCCTCTCGCTCACCGAGGTCCAACCTGCAGGCAAACCGCCCATGGAGGGCAGCGCCTTTGTACGGGGATATCCCGTCCAGGCCGGCGATCATCTCGGCCGCTAGTGGGAGACTACAGGGATTCTGTCGCGTCGGGGAGCGACCCACTCCAGCCTCTCTCAAGGCGCGCCCTTCACCCTCGCTCGCGAAGCTCCGCTACCCCACCACCTCACCACGCGGTCTTCCCAACCCGACCACTCCCCGAGAGAGGCCTCCGGGGTCATCTCCCCTCCGCTTGCCGTTTTCGGTGAACTTTTTGTGGCTGGTTATTTGTTTTCTGTTGCTGGCGGCCCCTGCCCTGGCCCAGGCGCCGGCGGACAGCCTGCATTCTCAGGTGCCCAGGAAGGCATTGGTCCGCTCGCTTTTGCTGCCGGGCTGGGGCCAGTATGCCAATGGCCGGCTTTTCAAGGCCCTGGGCTTTGGTGCAGCGGCGGCGGTGCTGGCGGGGCGGGTGGTGGCGCAGCAGCGGGAACTGGGCCGGGCCGATATGCGGGGGGCGCCCGACCTGGAGTTGGAGGATCTGGCCGCTGGCCGCAACACCCGGGTGCTGCTCTTGGTCGCCAACGCCACCCTGGCGGGCATCGACGCGTACGTGGACGCGCAGCTGGCCGGATTCGACCTGAGCCTGGGGCCGCGTGCCGCACCCGGCCTGGCGTTGCTGGAGGTGCGGTTCTCGCGCTAGCCGGGTCGCGCCGGTGAGAGACCCGCTACAGCCTTTCCCAAGGCGCGGACTTAAGGCCCCGCTCGCTAGCGCTACGCTCTCCCCTCAACCTGCCCCTCCGCGCCACCCGACCCCCGCAACGCCCCATATGTTGGGGTGTTGCGCCCGCGTCCTTCCCCGGATATCTAGGCCGGGCTGACCACGTAGCCTTTGCCGGGTGGATCGTTCCAGATACGGGCGTGGTACGGGGAGCGCAGGATCTGCTGCTGGCGCTCGGTGTAGTCGTAGGCGGAGGGGTCGTAGAAGGTGCCCCACCAGGAGGCGTGGCGGGGGGAGTACTTGTAGAAGAGGGTGCGGCGCTGGGTGGGCGCCTGCCAGGCCACAGTGCCGTGGCGCAGGGCCTCGGTGAAGATAAGAGCTGAGCCGGCGGGGCAGGGGATCTGAAACACGCCGGGGGTGGGCTTGCCCACGCAGGTGATGCTGGCGGGCGGCGCAAAACTGCTCTTGTGGGAGCCGGGGATACAGCAGAAACCGCCGGCCCCGCCCTCGATCATGTGTTCGGCGTACTCGTGGTCGAGGCGGAAGCCCTCGCCCAACATCTCCTGCAGATGGGGCGCGATACTGGGGTGGTCGATGAGGTCGCGGTAGGGTTTGCCCCAGCCGATCAGCTCCAGGTAGCGGGCCCGGCCGGCTCGGGGATCGGGCAGGGCGGCCTGCTGCGCGTCGAAAAGGGCGTTGAGGGCGGCTAGCTCGTCCTGATTCAGCGCGTTCTCGACCACATGGTAGCCGCGCACGTCGAAGAAGTAGCGTTCCTCCTCGGTCATCTCGGTTTTCTCCTCCTCACTTTGGGCTGACACTGGCCAGCAGCTTGGGCCAGGCCGCAGCCAGTTCGACCACGTCCCCCCCGCAGAGCACCAGGTCTACCCCGGCTTCGAGGGTGGCGCTGAGCAGGGCGCCCGGCCCCACCAGCACGCCGGTGTATTTGCCCGCCTCCTTGGCGCGGCGTATACACTTGAGGGCGGTCTCGATCACCTCGGGATGGTTGACCTGGGCAGGGTGGCCCAGGCTCACCGACAGGTCTCCGGGGCCGATGAAGATCCCGTCCAGCCCCTCCACCGCGCAGATGGCGTCGAGGTTCTGCACCGCCTGCACCGTCTCGATCTGGGCGAAGATGCGGTTGCGTTCATTGGCCTGGGCCAGGGCGGCTTCGGGACCGGCCAGGCCAAATTCCACGCCCCAGGTGCGCAGGTTGAAACCGCGCCGGCCAATGGGTGCGAACTTGCCGTATTCGACCAGGCGGCGGGCCTGCTCGGGGGTGTCGATCATCGGCACTACCAGGATCTGCCCGCCCGATTCGAGGGCGCGCAGCACGTGGTGCCGCTCCCCGTCTGGCAGGCGCACCAGGGGCACCGCGCCGTTGGCCTTGGCCGCCAGGCACAGGCTCTCGACCCGCTCGAAGCTGGCCGGCCCGTGCTCCATCTCGATCCACACCACCTCAAAGCCGGCTTTGGCCGCCAGGCCGGCCAGCAGCGGGGAGCCGCTGTAGATGGTTACCCCGCGCAGCCTGCGGGGGTGGCCCTGGTCGTCTATGAAGGGATCTCGGTTCATCTATGTTTTCGCTCAGATAAATAGTTGTGGAATGAATGAGAGGCGGGTTGATGATAGGGATTGGGCTGGATAGGGGCAAGAAGGGTCGGCGTGCCTGGGGTTGGGCGGTATCTCGCCTCAGCCGACGGGGGTGACACCCTTCTTGAGGATGATATTGCCGTACTTGGCCGTGTCCCCGGTCATCACCACCGCAAAGGCGCGGCGGGTCTGCTCGTAGAAGGAGAAGCGCTCCACCCGGGCGATGGGCGGGGTCCGGGGCCAGTGGCGGTCCACGGCCTGGCGGTAGGCCGCCTCCACGGCCGGGTCGAGGGTGTCGCCGGGTGTGGCGGCCATCATGAAGAGCGGGGCAGGCACGTACGCGTCCAGGGCAAAGAGGGGCAGGATGGCGTCGAGCAGCGGGGCGATCTGCAATCCATCGGCCCGCAGGATGCAGCTATTGCACGACTCGCCGGGGAAATGGGCATCGCCCAGCACAATCTCGTCGCCGTGGCCCATGCGGTACAGGGTGGAGAGCAGTTCAGGGCTCAGCAGGGGGGAGATGCCGATCAACATAGCCGAAATCCTTTCACGGTAGACGCTCTAGATACTGGCGCGCCTGCCGGGCTGCCTCCAGCGGTTGGTCCGAGGGCGCCAGGGCCACCACCAGCACCCCGCTGTATTCTGCGGAGCGCAGGTGCCGTAGCAGGGCTTCGCAGGACCACCCGCCCTCGCCCAGGGGCGCACTCAGGTGGACCCCCCCGATCCGCCGGCCAAAGACCTGAGCCACCCGCAGCGGGTCCTCGCAGGCGGCCAGCAGGGCGCCAGTGTCCAGCAACACCCGCGCGCGCGGGTCCAGGCAGGGGATCAGGGCCTGGTAGTCGGCCAGTTCCCGCGCCGGGGTGCCCGGCGCGCTGCCCAGGTTCAGGGAGAGGTCGGGGATGCGGTGCAGCAACTGCTGCACCCCGGTGCGCAGGTCGGCGCGCGCCTCGTCGGTGCGCGCCCCGCCGATCAGGTTGGCGCTCTTCAGCCCCAGGGCGCGGCCCAGGTGGATATCCCATTCCAACTGCCGCAGGTTGTAGCCCAGGTTGCGCTCGTCCGAGTCGGCTTTGCGCCCGGTCAGCGGGCGGATATTGAAGCCGCTCAACTGCAGGCCGGCTGCCTGCAAGTGGTCGCGCACCATGCGCACCGAGACCTCGGGGTGGACCGGGCTGCTCTGGCTGTCGCTGCGGTTGAGTTCCACCGCCGGGAAGCCGGCCTCTTTGGCCAGCTGCAGGAACTCGGCCAGCCGCAGGTCCGGGCAGAGCGAGGGGTTCAGGATCAGTTGCATGTCTTGATCCCCTCCCAATACTGCCACATGTCGTCGGGGGTTTCGAAGCGGATATCCTCCAGATCTCGGCGCGCCAGCCGGGCGATGAGGGCCATGCGGATCTTGGTCGCGCAGTTCGCGCTGCCCGAATGGACCATCTGCCCGTGCCACAGGCAGACCGTGCCGGGCGGCCCGGTGACCTCCATACCCGAGCCCAGGTCCACGTCCTTGAACACCCCGCCCTCGACACTGAGCAGGGAATGGGTCCGGAAATACTCGGCAGCATAGCGGTGCGAGCCGGGCCAGACGGTGAAACCCGCGCCGCGCGCCACCACCTCCTCTACATAGATGGTGACGCCCAGGTGGAAGATGCCCACCGTGCCCTGGGCCACCCCGTTGGTGGGGGTATAGTATCCGTCGAGATGGCCGATGCGCGGCAGGGACCACTCGCTTTCGCCGCTGGGGAACACCAGGTGCGGTCCCGGGCTGGCATTCCGGGAAAGGGTGTCCTTGCCCACCAGCTCCTCGGCCATGGCAAAAACCGGCGACTCGTGCAGGGTGGCGCGGATAGCCGGGTGGTTGGCCCCCACCGGCACCCGTGGCCCGGCGTTGATCCAGGTTTTGGGGTCCTGGCGGTCTGCCTTGATCCCCTCCCACAGGGCATCCTGGGCGGCGCGCAGTTGCTCGGGGCTGAGGACCTCGCGTTTGACCAGGAACCCCTGCTCCCGGAACAGCGCCTTGTCAGTGGAGGTGAGATAGGGCATCGCGGGGATCCTCTCAGAAAAGGGAGATCGGCCGGGCCAGCGAGCCGGCGGCTAGAGACAGAGGGTTCATGCCTCCACCGCCTCGACCACAGCGTTGCGCCCCTCCAGCTCCCAGGTCTCGTTGAACACCGTGGGCCAGGGGCGGGCCGGCGGATAACCCGGAGGCTGCTTGCCTGGATCAGCCAGTTCGAGCCGGTCGCGGCCCCGCGGCTGGTCGAGCCAGGTCCGCTCCTCGGGGGCGGCCTCTACCTCGCGGCGCAGCAGGAACTCCACCCGGTCGAAGCGGGAAAAGGCGGCGTGGGCGAAAAAAACGCGGTGGACCGTGTCGCCGTCCCAGGTGGCCAGGTCGGGCAGCAGCACCGGCCCGGTACACACCTGAAACTCGCCGTCGGCCACGTTGAGGTTCATGACATTGACCGGGTACTCCAGCTCCACCTCCAGCCCGGTCCTGGCGTCGGTGTAGCTGCTGCGGGCATTGAGCGCCGCCCCGGCCAGGGTGGCCCGGGCGATGGGCGCCACCTCGGTCCAGACCTTCTCCCCGGCAAAGGCGCGCAGATTCAGGTGCCAGTCGCGGAAACCCCGGCTCAGCGGGGTGGCCCGCACCGCCTCAGCCTCGGTGCTGGGCCGCCGGGCCAGGGGCAGGCTGTGGGTGGCGCTGAAGGCCAGGCGCCATTCGGTGCTGGGGATCTGGAAGAGGTTGGTGTCGGCGATGGTGTACTCGGTATGGCAGGGGGCGCCCAGGAAATATTCGGCCACCTGCCGGCCCTGTCCGTCGCGCAGCCGGCAGGAGGCGTCCAGGTCGAAACGCACATGGTACACCTGCCCAGGCTTACCGACAAAACCGCCGGCCCACTTGTAGTAGGGATCGGGGACCCAGGGGTGGATCTGCCAGGTGAAGGTGGAACGGGGGAAATTGATCATCGGGCGCCTCAGTTCGCGGGCAGGTTCGCCTGCCAGCGGGCCTGCCAGGCTTCCCAGCTCTCGACCTGGGCCAGATCGGGGCTGGCGGCCACGAAGCAGGGAAAGTGGACATTGAACTCGTCCCCCATCTTGTGCCAGTCGAAAGCCTGGCCGGCAGGTGAGTAGCGCAGGTCGATGCTCCAGCGCACCTGGTCGGTGTGGTTTTCGCCCGAGGCGTGCAGGGTGTGGTTGTGGAAGAACATCACATCCCCCACCCGCATGGGCTCGTCGACCACGGTGCCGTAGACGCTGACCGGTTCGACCGGCTCCTGGTGGTTGTTCTGGTTGGCCCGCGCCGGGATGCGGCCAAAGTGGTGGCTGCCGGGCACCAGCTTGAGGCAGCCGTTGCGGATATCCACATCCACCAGCGGCATCCACACCGAGAGCACCTGCATATGGTCGGCCACGATCCCGCCGTAGTAGAAACTGTCCTGGTGCCAGGCCAGGGTGGTGCTCACGTCCCCAGGGGCCTTGGGCCGCACCCAGAAGTCTCCGTTGGCGGTGATGGCCGGGCCGATGAGGGCAGTGGCGATGTGGGTCAGGCGCGGGTCGGTGTACAGGTCGTAGATCACCCGGTCGAGGATCTCGTGGCGGCCCCAGACCGTCAGGTGCGGGGCGGCGTGCGGGTGACGGGTGTACTCGGCAAAGACCCTGGCCCAGCGCCGGGCGAAGGGTTCCTCTTCGTAGCGCTGGCCGATCAATCCCTGCTCGTACAACTGCTCCACCCGCCGGTCCACCGAACGGGCGATGACCTGGCGCACCGGGGCCAGGGCCTGCTCGTCGAGCAGGCCGCGCACCACCACATATCCTTCCCGATCAAAGGCAGCTCGCTCGTCGGCGCTGAACATCCTACTCCTCCTCAATAAAGGGCGCGGTACAGGCGCTGGGGGTAGTCGGCCACCACCGGGTGCTGCCGGCCCAGCAGATGGAAGAGGGCGGCCATGCCCTCGCGGGCGGCGCCGTTGCGGAAATCGCGTTTGCGCTCGACGATGGCCAGCCATTCCTGGAGGGCGGTGGTGTAGTCCCCCTCGGCGGCGGCGCAGCAGGCAAAGCCGTAGCGGGCCTCCAGATCCTCGGGATTGGCCAAGAGCCGCTGGGCTGCGGCGGCCCGCCCGCCCGCCTCGCGGGCGACTTGGTGGATGTCGATGAGCTTGAGCAGGGCATGGGCCTGCTCAAGCTCGGCGCTGCCCTCCTCGATGCGTTCGGCCAGCTGGCGCACGGCCTCGAAATCGCCCTGGTGCAGGCGGACCCTGGCCAGCCCGAGCAGGGCCTGGTTGTTGTCGGGCTCGGCGACCAGCTGCTCGTCGAAGAGCTGGGCCGCCCCCTCCAGGTCCCCTTCCTCCAAGAGCAGCTTGCCGCCCTGGACCAGATCCTCGCCCTCCTCTTCCTCCCCCTCGGCCTTGGGCATTTCCGGTACCAGCGGTTTGAGCAGGGCCTCGATCTGGGCCTTGGGGATGGCGCCGGTGAACTCCTGCGCCAGCCGGCCTGCCTTGACGATCTTGACCGCCGGAATGCCCTGGACGCGGAAGATCTGCGCCAGTTCCGGGTTCTCGTCCACATTGACCTTGGCCAGGGCCACGCCCGGGCCCAGGGCCTTGACCACCTCTTCGAGGGCCGGGCCCAGGGTGCGGCTGGGGCCGCACCAGGGCGCCCAGAAATCCACCACAATGACCCGCTGGTGCGAGGCCTCGATCACCTCCTTCTCGAAATTGGCGGCGTCGACGTCGAAAATCTGCGGCTTGAGATTGGCGCTCATCGGTATCTTCTCCTCGGTTACTGCGATTGTCCCCGGCCCAGCACCCGCCACTTGTCCACGACCTTGCCCTGGCGCATAGGATGGGTGTACTCGTACAGGTTGGTGGTCATCTCCCCGTGCAAGGGAATGAAGGAGAGTATCTCGCCAACCCTGAATTTATGCGTCGACTGGGTGATGTCCACATGCCCGTGTTCGATGGACACCCCCTTGATCCAGATCTCCGGGTGTTCCAGGCAGTACCCGTAGGGAGTGGGCGGGTAACTGGTGAAGGCCTTGCTGCCCCCATCGACGATGATCTGTCCGGGCACCTGGGTGCTGACCACCGTCACCACCACCCGCACCGGGCAGCGGTCCGGGTGCAGGTCCTCGCGTCGGCCCACCCGGGTCATGCCCTCAAAGACATAGGAGCCGATGCGGGTCTCGGTGCAACCCAGGGACTTGCAGAAGGCCTGGCTGCCGGTGCCCCCGTTGCTGACCATGTGCAGCGGCAGGCCGGCCTTTTGCGCCAGGTCGCGCACCTCGGCGAAGTAGGGCGGCACCCGCTCACCCCCGGCATAGGTCATCACCCCCATAAAATCCAGGCCCGGCAGCCGGTCGATGTGCTGGGCCAGCTCCACCGTCTCGCGGGGGGACTGGGTGCCGCAGCGGTGGCCCCCGCAGTCCATCTCGACGATCACCCGGATGCGGCAGTCATCCCGCACCGCCTGGGCCGAGAGCCCGTCCACCGTGGCCGCCGAATCCGCCGCCAGGGTCAGGGTGGTGCTGCTGCCCTTGATCAGGCGGGTCAGGCGCTCCAGCTTGGCTTTGCCCACCAAATTATAGGGAATAAGGATGTCGGGGATGCCGGCGGCGGCCATCACCTCGGCGTCGCCCAGCTTCTGGCAGGCAATGCCGATGGCCCCGGCGGCGATCTGCAGCTGGGCGATCTGCGGGGTGCGGTGGGTCTTGGCGTGGGTGCGCAGCGGGATGCCGATGTGATTGCAGTCGGCCTGCAGGTCGCGGATGTTTTTCTCCAGGACGTCCAGGTCCAGCACCAGGGCCGGGGTGTCCAGCTCGGTGAAGTGCATATTCAGCTCCTTCCGGTGAAAAGATCCAGGTACTGGCAGGCAGCCCGTGCCCAGGAATACTCGGCGCGCACATAGGCGCGGGCCTCGTCCGCCTTGGCCCGGCGCTGGGCCGGGTCGAGGGCGTAGTAGGCGTGGATCTGGTCGGCGAAAGCCTGGTACTGGCCGGCGGGGATCAGGTATCCCCCACTGCGGGTGCTCTCCACCAGGGCGTCCACCGCAAAGGCCACCACCGGCAGGCCGGCGTACATCGATTCGAGGTGGGTCATGCCGAACCCCTCCACGTCGCCGGGGGTGGGCACATTGGGCATGAGGAAGAGATCGGCGCTCTGGCGCAGCATGGCGACGGTCTCGTCGGCCAGCGGCCCCAGGATCAGCACCCGCCCCTCTAATCCCTGGTCCCGGCGGACCTGCTGCAGCCGCTCGGCCTCGGGGCCGCGCCCGCCGATGACCAATTTGATGTCTGGGTCGAGCAGGGGTATGCCCTGTTTGAGAAAGGCGGCCACCCCCTTGCGCGGTACCAGCCGGCCGTAGTTGAGCAACACCCGCTCCTGGCCCAGTTGCACCCCGTGCTGGTGGGCAAACTGCTCGCGCAGCTCCCGGCAGCGCTCCTCAGAGAGCACCAGGGGCTCCACCCCCACATAGATGAGCACCACCCTGGCTTCTGGCACCCCGGCCTGCAGGGCCAACTCGCGGGTGTGCTGGCTGATCACCGCCACCCAGTCGCAGGCCCGGGCGCCCCGCCGCATGAGCCAGCGGGCCGCGGGATTGCGATAGGTCAGCTCCAGGCCGTACAGGGTGAGCACAAAACGGGCGCGGGAAAAGGGGCGCAGCAGCGGGGCCAGGGCACTGACCACCCCGTCGCTGAAGTAGACCGCATCCACCCGCCGCAGCAACAGGGCCCAGAAACTCACCCACAGGCACCAGGGCAGGAACCAGGCCAGATGCAGCAGGGACTGGCGGCGCAGAGCCACCAGCTGTACGGAGGCCTGTGGGCTGAGGCGGGTATAGAGCTGGTAACAACAGGTTTCGATACCGCCCACGCAGGGGGGGTAGCGGCGGGCCAGGAAGAGGATGCGCATAGGGCTGGGAGAGGCGATGGCGCGCTGTACTCCGTGGTCTTTTGCGCGAATTGCGCCAGATGTATAATTTCTAGCCCGAAATTTCAGCCCGGCGCCCGGCGCCCGGCAAAAACATTTCAGCCAACAACTATCACCACTATCACCACAGGAGATGTCCCATGGTCCAGATCGGCCAGACCATCCCCGATTTCGAGTTGGACGCCTACCACCAGGACGAATTCAAGAAGATCAAACTTTCCGACTACCGCGGCAAGTGGATCGCCCTGATCTTCTACCCGGCGGATTTCACCTTCGTCTGCCCCACCGAGTTGGAGGATGCCGCCGAGTTACACGCCGATTTTCAGAAGGCCGGCGCCGAGATCCTCAGCGTCAGCACCGACACCCAGTTCTGCCACAAGGCCTGGCACGATACCGCCCCGGCCATCGGCAAGGTCAAGTACCCGATGGTCGCCGACCCGACCGGCCGGCTCAGCCGCGCCTTTGGGGTCTACATCGAGGGGGCCGGCCTGGCCCTGCGCGGCTCCTTCCTGGTCGATCCGGATGGGGTGCTGCGCACCATCGAGATCCACGATCTGCCCATCGGCCGCAGCGCCCACGAATTGCTGCGCCGCCTGAAGGCGGGCCAGTTTGTCCGCGAGCACGGCGATCAGGTCTGCCCGGCCAACTGGGAACCCGGCAAGGACACCCTCAAGCCGGGCCTGAAGCTGGTGGGCAAGATCTGAGTCCAAACCAGCCGGTATCAATTGAGGCGGCTCCCCTTTGGGGGGGGCCGCTTTTTATTTATGCCGCAGCCTTGATGGGCAAGTAGGGATGGATTAATCTAGCCCCGACATCCATCCGACAGGAGAAGCCTCCATGAAAATCGCCCTGGTGCTCAACCCCTTTTCCGACGAAAACCTGCGCCTGGCCACCCAACTGGGGGTCGAGGACATCGTCGCCGGCCTGCCTGCCGGCGACTACACCGAACTGGCCATGTTCAAGAGCCGCATCGAAGACGTCGGCCTGCGCCTCTCGGTGATCGAGGGCGCCACCCGTATCGATGAGGCCGTGGCCGGGACCGCGGGCCGCGACCAGCAGATCGAGGAGTTCAAGCAGGCCCTGGGCAAGATCGGGGCGGCCAAGATCCCGGTGGTGTGTTACAACTTCATGATCTGGAAACCCGGCCTGGGGGTGGTCCGCACCTCCTACACCACCCGGGAGCGGGGTGGGGCCTGGGTCAGCAGCTTTGACGCCAGCCTGCTCGAAGGGGCCCCACCCGTCGAAGGGGCCCCCACCCGCGACGAAGAGGTCTGGGACCACCTCGAATACTTCCTCACGCGGGTGATCCCCGCCGCCGAGGAGGCCGGGGTCAAGCTGGCCATGCACCCCGACGACCCGCCCATGTCCCTGCGCGGCTGCGCCCGCATCATGCGCAGCGTCGAACACTTCGATCGCCTGGTCAACATCGTCAAGAGCCCCTGCAACGGCATCACCTTCTGCCAGGGCTGCTTCTCGGAGATGGGCGCTGATATCCCCGCCACCATCCGCCGCTTTGCCGACCAGATCCATTTCGTGCATTTCCGCGACGTGCAGGGCACCTTGCCCAAGTTCGCCGAGAGCTTCCACGACAACGGCAAAACCGACATGCTGGAGGCCATGAAGACCTACCAGCAGATCGGCTATAAAGGGGTGATGCGCCCCGACCACGCCCCCTACCTCGACGGGGCCGGCGACCCGGGCCCCACCAACGGCTACTCGATGATGGGCAAGATCTTCGCGGTGGGTTATATGCGCGGGCTGATGGAAGCGGCCTCCAAGGGGACCTAGCCGGGCAGACCAAAAATCTGTTGATACACCCCTCTGCGTTTCATAGATTCGGAGGGTTCAACACCGCCAAGGTGAGCGCACACTTCACACCTTTCAAATGGGAATCACCTGGCAAATACCCACCAACTGATGAAGAGGAGAGCGAAATGCGCAACAGAGCAATTTTTCTCGCCGGCGTCTTTGCCCTGGCCCTGGCCTTGCCCACCTTTGCCCAGGACGTCTTTGTCGAGGTCAGCTCGGGATCAGGGGACCAGGAGGAGGTGATGTTCTCCCGGCTGTGCAAGATCAAGGAGGACGGGACCCTGGACTGGGGCAACAAGGTAAAGATCGGCAAGGGCAAATCCCATAACGTGTACCTGGACGGCAAAACCGCGGTGCTGGTGCATCGCGGCGCTGCAAAGGAAACCGAAGAAACCCTCTACTACCACGTCGGCACCGTGGACCTGACCACCATGACCGTCGCCTGGGGCCCCGAGGTGCAGTACGGAAAAGGCTCCCAGCCCTCCGTGTCCTTCAAAGGCACGCGGGTGGTCCAGGTACACCGCTCCCCCAACAGCGACCGCCTCTGGATCATGACCGGGGCCATCGACGTGGCGCGGCAGCAGATCACCTTTGGCGAGGCTGTGAAGTACGACGAAACTGGCCGCAGTCCCTCAATCTCGCTGGGGACCGGCAACTAGTGGGATGAATGATTCAGAGGGGGCCAGCCGGCATTTCCTGGTCTGGCCGGTGTTGTTCCTTTTTCTCGTTTCGCCCTGTTCTGCCTGGCCGGGACAGGGCGAAACCTTTGTGGTCTCCTTCGGCCTGAGCAGCTATCGCCCTTCCCTCAAAGAGGTGCGCCGAACCCTGGAGCACGCCGGGGGCGGCGAGTTGGCCACCCTCGACGACTACCGGGGCGAGAGTGTGTACGCGGCCCTGGCCCTGGCCCAAAAAAACCCGGTGTCCGGTGCCCCCCCCTCCCTGCGCGAGTTCTCCTACAGCCGCTACCGCGCCCGCTCGGCCAGTGCCGACTACCTGGTCGAGATCGAAAAAATCACCGCCGCCCTGGTGCGGCCCTTCAAGGGCAAGCCCCAGGCCAAGCTCTACGCCTACTGGGGAGGGGGCCCGGCCCTGATCCGCATGAAGAGAGAAGGGGCTCTGGCGCAGCGCGGAGCAGAGCCCCTGACCCAGAAGGACTGGCTGTGGGGCCTAGCGGGTTTCGCCGGGCTGGAGGGCGCCCTGTCGCCGCGGCTGTCCCTAAATCTCAGATACCTCCGCGATGTGGTGCCGGCCTCCACCTTCAACGGCGCCGAATACGAATTGAGCGGCCAGAGCTTGGCCTATACCCTGGCCCTGCGTTTCTAGGGCTTGAAGGGTTGGCCGGTGCGGCGCAGTTCTTTGGTGATGGCCAACTGGGTGGTCACATATGCCCCGTCGTTCCTGAAGCCGCGGCTGAACAGGTTGCCGGCGGAAAATCCCGGCCGCGCGTCGCCGATGGTGCCCACGATCAGGTTGGCGTGTTCGGCGTTGGTGTTGTACAGATGGCAGATCAGCACTACCATGTCGGTCCAGGCCAGCTTGAGCGCCTCCTCCCAGTTGGCGGCCATGCCGCTGGTGAGGAACTCGTCGGCGGTCTCCACCACGATGCCGTTGCAGGGGAAACCGGCCACCTTGTCCACCTTGAGGGTGATGATCGAGTCGATCTCGATGCCGGTGCCGGTCAGTTCCCCGTCGCCCATGCGGGCATGTACGTCGCCCAGGGTGAGATAGCCGCCCTCCTTCTGGGCGCGGATATAGACCGTGCTGCCGGCGCGGATAGAGTTGTAGTCCATGTTGCCGCCGGCGGCGCAGTAGTTGTTGGTGACCTGTTCGAGCTGGATGACCCCGATCATGGGCCGGGCCGGCACCACGAAGTCCGGCGGGAAATACACCAGCCCGTCGCGCACCGGGGCCACCGAGCGCAGGCCGCCGCGAAAGGGACCGCCGTTGTTGTAGTACCCGTATGGCCCCACCTGCAGATCGATAATGTGAATGGCCACCCAGTCCCCGGGTTTGATATCTTCAATAATGAAGGGGCCACCGGGCCGCGAGCCGCGCGGGGTGGTGGTCTCGGGGACCACGCCGGGGTACAGGTCGCCATCGGCCCCGCCGGGGGTCTCGATGATCACCGTCTCCCCCAGCTTGAGGGTGCCGCGCACCTGGCCGCGCTCGGGATCGTCTGGGCCGGTGTAGTAGGGAGTGCGGGAAAAATGTCTCATGCGAAGCTCCTTTTAATGGATTGAGGTTCAGGAGGAAAGATTATGCGAATTGCCGTCGCCGGATTCAGCCACGAATCCAATTCCTTTTCCAGGCAGCCCACCACCCTCGCCGATTTCGGGGTGCATCCCGCCGATCAACTCGTTTCCCATTACCAGGACACCTTCAGCGAGATCGCCGGGTACATCGCCGGGGCGCGGGAGCACAACTTTGAGCTGGTGCCGCTCTTCTCGGCCGGGGCCACCCCCGCCGGCCCACTGACCCGCCAGGCCTACGAGGAGCTGGTGGGCCGCCTGCTGGCCGGGCTGCAGCAGGCCGGCCCCCTGGATGGGGTGCTCCTGGCCCTACACGGGGCCATGGTGGCCGAGCATTTCCCCCACGCCGACGCCGAGACCGTGCACCGCCTGCGCGCCCATTTTGGCCCGGCCTTTCCCATCGTGGTGACCCACGACTACCACGCCAACGTGCCGCCCTCCCTGGTCGAGGAGGCCACGGCCCTGATCATCTACAAGACCAATCCCCACATCGACCAGAAGGAGCGCGGCCTGCAGGCCGCTGCTCTCATCGCCCGCACCGTGCGGGGGGAACTACGCCCCGCCAGCGCCCTTGTCAAGCCCGAGCTGCTCTTCAACATCTATCACCACAACACCAGCCGGCCCCCCATGCAGCCCTTGATGCAGGCGGCCATCGAACTGGAAAAACAACCGGGCATCCTGGCCTGCAGCATCGCCGCCGGGTACCAGTACGCCGACGTGCCGCACATGGGGCCCTCCATCGTAGTGGTGGCCGACGGGGACCAGGCCCTGGCCCAGCGCGAAGCCGCGCGCCTCGGCGAATTGATGTGGGCCCGGCGCGAGGAGTTGAAAACCGCAGTGCCCAAACCCGTCGAGGCCGTGGCCATGGCCATGGCCAGCGAGCAGTTCCCGGTGACCCTGCTCGATTTTGGCGACAATATCGGCGGGGGCTCCACCGGCGACTCCACCTTCCTGCTGGCCGAGTTTTTGCGCCAGGGCGCCCACGGCTGGGTGGTGACCATCTGGGACCCGGAATCGGCGCAGCAGTGCAACCAGGCCGGAATCGGGGCAAAGCTAGCCCTGCGGGTAGGCGGCAAAACCGACACCCAGCACGGCCCCACCCTTTCCATCTACGGCAGGGTGCGCACCCTGCACGAGGGCAGCTACGAGGAACACGAGCGCCGCCACGGCGGGGGCCGCCACTTCGACCAGGGCCTGACCGCGGTGGTGGAGGTGGGCGGAGAGGGGAGAAAGGGTCTGCTGGTGCTCAATTCCCAGCGCGCCGCGCCGATGAGCATCCACCAGATCACCTGCGTCGGTATCCAGCCCCAGCACCAGCGCATCCTGGTGGCCAAAGGCGCGGTGGCCCCGCGCGCCGCGTACGAACCAGTGTCGGCCCGCCTCATCGAGGTGGACACCCCCGGCGCCACCACCATCGGTCGCTCTGCCGCCGAATACAAACTGGCGCGGAAAACCCTCTACGAGTGGCGCTAGGCTCAGAAGTGTGCGTCGGCCGCGTGCGGTACCCCCAGCCCTTTGTGCATACGCAGCAATTCCCGCTGGCGCGGGCTGAGGCGCTCCAACCAGGCCGGCGGGAAGTTGTCGTGCGGATCGAGCTGAAAGACCAGCATGCGTTTGCGGTAGTGGCCAAAGAGGGCGTGCCGGTCCGCCGTGCCGGTGTTGGCGCCCCCAGCGTGCCAGCACTGCCCATTGAAGACCAGCACACTGCCGGCCGGCCCGGCGGCCTGGTGGAAGTACTTCACCTCCAGCCCCTCGGGCGGCAGGGCCAGGCCGCTCTTATGAGTGCCCGGCACCACCCGGGTGCCGCCGTTGGCCGCACTGAAATCGTCGAGCATCCACACGGTGTTCATCATCACCGGCGAGTCCATGTTGAGCATGTCCGCCGGGATGTCGCTGTGAAAGCCCTGCTCGGTATCGCCGGGCCGCACGATGCGGGCGTTGAGGCTGCCCAGGATCAACGAACGGCCCAGAAAGTGTTCCAGCAGGGGCATGATGCGGGGATGGTCGACCAGGTCGAGGAAGAGCGGGTCCATTGTCGGCAGGTTGGCCACGTGGCGGGCCGGTCCCCGGTGGGTGTGTTCGGTGCCAAATTCCCGGGCGCAGCGGATCAGGGCCTCGCGGAGGGCAGCCACCTGGGCGCCCTCCAACACCCCTTCTAGGACGGTGAAGCCGTACACTTTGATCTCTGCTATAGCTTGTTCCAAGGTGTTCATGCAGTCTTCCCACCGGTTGTGAGGAGCAGCAGCAAGCCGGCCTCAGCGGCCGGGACCCCGAAAAATAGCCGGGGACCCCGGCCCGGTCCAGCGTTGGGAAAAAACAATATCCGCTCGGGGCACTCCCGCGACGCTCCGCAAAAGACGAGTTTATCCACAGACCCCAAGGAGAGGAGAGGCTTTATGTCCCTGCGTATCGGCATCGTCGGCGCTGGCGCCAACACCCGTCTGCGCCACATCCCCGGCTTTCAAAAGCTCAAAGGCGTCGAGGTAGTGGCGGTGTGCAACCGCTCGCGCGAATCCGGCCAGCAGGTGGCCGACGAGTTCAAAATCCCCAGGGTGTTCACCGACTGGAAGGAACTTGTGCACAGTAAAGACGTGGACGCGGTGTGTATAGGCACCTGGCCGTACCTGCACTGCCCCATTGTGCTGGAGTCCCTGGCCGCCGGCAAACACGTGCTTACCGAGGCGCGTATGGCCATGGACCTGGCCGAGGCCCGCCAGATGTACACTGCCAGCCAGAAGAGCGACAAGGTGGCCATGATCGTGCCCGCTCCTTTCTGGCTGGAGAGCGAGGCCGTACTCATCGAGAAGATCCGCGAGGGTTTCTTCGGGGACTTACTCGAAATACAGGTGCGCGGCCTGGGCGGCCAGTACAATCCCGATACACCCCTGCACTGGCGCCAGCGCCGCGACCTGTCGGGGCAGAACATCATGACCATGGGCATCCTCAACGAGACCGTGCGCCGCTACGCCGGCCACGACCGCAGCGTGGTGGCCCAGAGCGGCCTCTTCACCCCCAAGCGCAAGGACCCCGAAAGCGGGCAGTTCCGCAACGTGGAGGTACCCGAGAGCATCGGGGTGGTCTCGCGCCTGGAGGGCGGGGCCACCGCCGTGTACCATGTGAGCAGCGTGGCCCGCTTCGGCGACAGTGGCATGGAGGTCTACGGCACCAAGGGCACCTTCAAACTGGCCGGCGACCAGTGCCTGATGGCCGGGGCCGGCGACCAGGCCCTCAAGCCCCTGGAGGTTCCGGCCGCCAGAAAGGGCGGCTGGCGGGTGGAGGAGGAATTCGCCCAGGCCGTGCTGGAGGGCAAACCCGTCACCCACACCAGCTTTGAGGACGGGGTAAAGTACATGGAGTTCACCGAGGCGGTGCAGCTCAGCCTGCGCGAAGGCCGCAAGGTGGAATTGCCGCTGGGCTAGTTGGCATAAAGAAAAGAGGGCCAGGTCCACTGCGGGCCTGGCCCCTTTCTATTTTGGTGCAGACGGCTCAGCGATAGGTTGGCCACCTCTCCGGCTCAATACCCCAACTCGATCTCCACCAGCCTATTCTCCCGCGCCGCCGTTTCGCAGCCTTCGATACACTGGATCGGGCCTTTGGCCCACTCCCCGGTGATGATCAGCGGCAGGCCGGCCAAGAGGTGGTCGGCCACGTTCTTGTAGTATCCTCCCCACCGGTCCTTGGCCTGCACACTGGGCACCTGCTGCGACGGCACCTGCGAGGTGGTGACGCGGCCGTCCTCGCCGGGCACCGACACCGTGGCCGACCCATCCCATCCATCCATCACCACTGACCCCTTGGTGCCCTGCACCGTCCACAGCGGGCGTGGGGAGGCGTGCATGTTGGATTGGAGCAGTTGCGCCTCCAATCCGGAGTCGAAGCGCACGTAGGCGCGGCAGAAGTCCTCGTTGGAGACGCTGTGCCATACCCGTTTGAGGAAGTTGCCGTACAGGGTGGCCTTTTTGTTGATGCGTTTGCCCTGCCCGTCCTGTTGTGGTACCAGCTGGAGGATCTTCTCGAACTGGTGCGCCCCCATGTCGTAGAGCATGCCGCCCGAGATCTCCTTCTGCGAGCGCCAGGCCTGCCCCGGGTACCCGTACCCCGTCATGTTGCACTCGATGGAGTACAACTCGCCGATCACCCCGGTCTCGATGATCTGCCGCAGGGAAACGATATCCGGGTCCCAGTGCCGGTTGTGGTACACCGAGATCATCACCCCTTTTTGTTTGGCCAGGGCGATGAGTTCGTCGGCGTCGGAGACCTGTACCGTGAAGGGCTTCTCGGTGATGACGTGCATACCCGCCTCCAGAAAAGGCTTGGCCACCGGGGCGTGGTACACGTGCGGCACAATGACGATGGCCAGGTCGATGAGGCCGCTGCGGATCAATTCCCCGCTGTCGGTGAAGGTGGCGATATGTTCGCCCTGCTCCTGTTTGGCGGCCTCCAGCCGGCGCGGGTCCTTGTCGCAGACCGCGGCCAGGGTGAAGCCGTGGGTCTTGGCGATCTGCTCGCTGTGGTGTTTGCCCATGTTGAAGAGCGGGCCGTACCCCACCAGGCCGATGCGGACGGTGCCTTTGTCCTTCATCCGGCACACGTAGCGCAGCCCCTTGATCAGCTGGTCCTGAAAGTCTGGATTGGCAAAAGCCCGTTTGTCGTGCCCCAGCGCGGTGTAACACACCAGGCCCTTGCCGTAGTCCCTCAGATAGCCCAGTGGTTTGCGGTCCAGACGCCATTGCCCGTACTGGAAGTACCGCAGCGGGGCCTCGGTGTGGATTTTCAGGTTGTAGCATTCATCGGCGATACGAAAACTCTTGCTCAGGCGCGGCAGCGCGTCGTCGATATCGGCGACGGTCTCCACCTCGAAGAGCGCCAGTGGATCGTGGCCGATGAACTCCGAGCCGATCATCTCGGTGTACTCTTTGTATTGGACCAGCCCGGCATTGGCCCCGTGTACCCCCAGCAGGCCGCCGCCCTGGCGCACAAAGCCGGTGATGCCTTTTTCCTGGGCCGGGCTCATTTCCCCGCCGCCGATGTACAGGGCGACGGCGTCGAATGCGGACAGGTTCTCCAGGCGCCCTCGGTCGGCACTCACCTCCAACTGGAACTGGCCCGAGGCCTCTACAATCCGCGCAAACATCGCGGCGAAATCATCGAATACCCCGCCGGAGGGGTTGATCAACAACAGGACCTTTTTCATCGGTGAACCTCCATAGGGGTCAGACTTCCACCACTGGGCGATTGGGACGGAAGGGCGGGGTCAGCACTGCCCGCTGGTTCGGGGTGAGTTCATCGAGGAATTCCTGGGCATGCGTCGGCGCTCCGCCCCAGGCCAGGAACCCGGGCGACATCTTGTAGAGGATGGAGCGGCGCTGCCCCTGGCCGCGCCAGGGCAGAGTGCCGTGGGTCAGGGCCTCGGTGAAGATCACCGCCGACCCCGCCGGGGCCGCCACCTGTACCACGCAGTCGCGCTGCGCCTCCCAGCGCTTGATGTCCGGAGGGCAGGGCACGTTGGCCTTGTGGCTGCCGGGTATACAACAGAAGCCTCCGTCACCCGGCCGCACCTCGGCCAATTGCCACGAGACCACGGTCAGGCCGTTGTACATCCGGCCATTTTTGTGTACATAGAACTGCGAGGGGTCGTACGGCTCGCTGCCCCCGTGTAAAACATGGCCCTCACAGCCCTGCTCCATGGCGATCAGGCCGGGGCCGTGGTCGAGGCGGAAGCCGGTGCCGATCAACTCGTGTAGATAGGGCACGATCCGAGGATGGGCCAGCATCTGCCGGAAGGGCTCGCACCAGGGTTTGGGCAGGTGCAGCAGATTGAAGCCGGCCTCCAGCCGGCCTTTCTCGCCCCGCAGCGCCTCCGAGCCGCCCGAGAGCGAGTGCTCGCGGGCCCGGGGCGTTACCTGGCCCCAGTGTTGGTCGAGGGCGGCGTTGGCCGCCTGCACCTCCTCGGGGCTGAGTGCGTTCTCCACCACCAGGTACCCGCGCAGATCAAATAGATAACGCTCATGTTCGGTCATCGTCTCCTCACTCGTTGAAGATGCGGCGATAGAAACCCACCATCTCGCCGAAGGCCTGGTCCGTGGCCTGGGGGTCGTAGCGCGGGCCTTCGTCGCGCATGAAGGCGTGTTCGGCGTTGTAGAGCTGCTGCGAGAAACCCACCCCCGCCTTTCCCAGCTCTGCGGCGATGCGGGCCCGGCCCTCGGCCGGAATATGCGGATCGCGGGTGCCCCAGACCAGCAGCAATTCTCCTTTGATCTGCCCGGCCTGTTGCAGCGAGCCGGCGTCGGCGTCCTTGCCCAGCTTGCCGTTGTGGATGCCGGTCCCGTAAAAACACACCGCAGCCCGCACCTGGGGCTGCAGGGCCGCGCGAAAGGAGAGATGCCCGCCCAGGCAGAAACCGGCTGCCCCCACCTGTCCGGGCGCCACCAGCGGATGACCCGCCAGGTAGGCCAGCGCCGCGCGGCAGTCGGCGTCGAAGTGGGCCACCGGGGTGCTGGTGGCGTCTTCCATGCCGCGGGTGCGACCCGCATCGTCGAAGGGGATGGCGGAGCCGGGTGCTTCGCGGCGGTGATAGATTTCGGGGGCAGCCACCACAAAGCCGTACCCGGCCAGGCGCACACAGGCCCGCAGCATGGGGCCGGTGAGTTGGAAGATATCCGAATAAAACACGATGCCCGGATAACGCCCGCTCTCCTTGGGTGTAGCCACAAAGGTGTGCATCGGGCTGCCATCCACGGGGATATCCACATACTCATTGGTGATGATCATCGGTTTTTGCTCCTGTGTGGCATCGGTCAGTGGCCCGCCGCTAGTAGATGTTAGTATTCTAGCCCCAGCATCAGCAGGGTATCGAGGCGCGGGAGTTCGAATTCGGCGTATCCGTCTCGCTCGGAAAAGGCAAGCTCTCCGCCCCCGGGGAAAGACACCAGCCGTTTTGGTCGGCGCCCGTCCAGCCGCACCCCGATACACACCCCGGACACCGGGATGGCCGGCAACTCGGCCTGGTGGTTGAGCACCGTCACCAGCAGGCGCTGGGCTGTGGGCTGGTCGAAGACGAGGACTTCCACCGCCTTGGGTGCGTTGGTCTGCACCAGGGGCGGGGCGGGGTTGCACCGGGCCAGCAGCCGGCGGAAGAAGATTCGGTGCGCTTCGTGCTCCATACGTTCGAGACAACCCGCCGCGTACAGGGCCCGTCCCTTGCCGTACTGGTTGAGGACCAGGGCCGGGTCTGCGGTGGCAATGCCGTTGGGATTGCTGATCGCCGAGCTGAATCTGGTTGAGTCCTTGGGGTCAGTGTAGGGCAGGGAGATGGTGGCCAGCACCTGCGCCTCGCTGCGGGCGCACACCTTGAATTGCGAGCCGGCGACAAGCAGCGGGTGGCGGGGCGTGTGCGGGGCAAAGAGCGCCTCGCTTCCCGGGGCCGGCGCCATATAGGTCACCTCTTCGACCGTCTGCCCTGCCCAGGAGATGCCCAACACCTCCCCGAGCATAAAATCCGCCTGCCGCACCCCGTCCTTGTTCAAGAGCGAGGTAGACCTGGCCACATACAGGGTGCCGCCCTGGGCCACGTACTGCCCAAAGGCCGCCACCTCGCGCTCGTCGAGCATGAACAACTCGGGCAGCACAATGAGCTGGTACTGCGAGAGCTGGTCCAGGTTTTTCGGCGTCAGCAGGGTGTGGGCCACATGGCCCTGCATCAGGGTGCGGGTGATGTTGGTGATCGCGGCGATCACCGGCGACCGGCCGCCAATCTCGGGAATGGGCTGCCCGTTTTCGCGCGGATCGATCAGGGACTCGAAATTGAAATACAAGCCCACGTCGGCCAGGAGTCGGGCCTCGGGCTGCAGGCAGGGCTCGTACGGGGCCAGTTCCTCAAAGACCGCGCCGATCTCCTCATATACATGCGGGTCGAGGGTGCCGGCCGGGTCGATGGCGTCGATGAGCAGGATGCGCCCCCGATGGGCCAGGGCCGCGGCGGCCTGGGCGCTGAGCTGTGCCCGGCTCTTGGTGGTGGTGTGGTCGGTGAGGTCCGGACTGCGCGAGGTCATAAACTCGAAGAGCGGCTGCTCGCTCAGCTGCGTGAAGAGTTTGCATACCAACGCCTGCTCCACGGCCCCGCCGTAGAAATCCCCGGCCAGGTAGTCGCTGTGGCGGAAGAACTCCGAGCTGAAGCCGCTGGTCCAGCCCACCGACCAGCCGGCGCACTGATGGCCCACCGAGGCCCCGGGCTTGAGGCGGCGCACCGTCTCGGTGATCACACCCACCACCTCGGACATCCACACCTCGCGCCGCCGCTGGAAGGCCACCCACTCGGGGTCTTCCCAGTTGACGATCCGGGGCAGGTCCCGGCCCGCCTCCTGGCGATAGCGCCGCCGGCAATGGCCGCAGTAGCAGACCGTGTACGGCCAGAAAATCATGTCCACCCACAGCCCCGCGAAGTCATAACCGGTGCAGAGTTCCTCGATCTGGCTGAGCACGAATTCGCGGTGCGGCGAGTTGAAGCAACAGACCCCGTAGTGCCCCGGGGTCCACAGGTAGTCGGCGGTGTTCTGGCCTTTGATCGTGACCACCCGCCAGTCGGGGTGCTGGTCGTAGGCCCACTGGGACCACCAGTTGTAGTACACCACCACTTCCATGCCGCGCCGCCGGCATTCGGCGATGCGCTCACCCAGCAGATCGCGCCCCCCCATCCCCTGGTGCTGGTGGCCCACTTTGGTGGGCCAGTAACAGATGCCCAAACAGGACGAGGCGTACAGGTACGCGACCTCGACCTGGGCCTTCTCCAACATCTCGACATAGGTCTGCGCGTCGAACTGGGCGAGGAAATCCGGGTGCCAATCCGGGATGTGCATGTCGATGAGGTTGGCGCGGAAGTGCCGCTCGTGCCAGGCCTGGCTCACAGATGTTCCTTCAGGAAGGCCAATACCCGGCCAAAGGCGTCTTTCACCGGGACCTCGTCCATCTTCCCGTCAAAGCCGTGCCCCAGACCGGCCATGGTGATCAGCTCGTGCTTCACCCCGTGCTGGGACAGGGCCGCCGCCATGATCACCGACTGCTGATGCGGCACGTCCGTATCCACGTCGCCGTGCAAAAGCAGGGTGGGCGGATAGTCAGGGGAGATGTTCTGCGGCGGACAGTAGGGGGTAAAGAAGGAGGGATCTTTGGCGGGATCGACCCCGCCCACGGCCAGCGGCCACAGACCCTGCTGGCGGCAGTAGAGGTACAGGCCGCCCTTGCCCCGGCCCTCGTACAACTCGGAGGTCTCGGGGCCGCCCTGGTGCCACTCCGACTCCTCCAGGGAGAGGGCCGGCTGCTGGCAATAGTAGGGATCGGGTTTGGAGTACCAATCGCCGACGATATCGCCGTACCCATAGAATGAGAGGATGGCCCGGGGTCTGGGCTGGGCCACACAGCCGGCCATCAGCGCCAGGTACCCGCCTGCCGAATGCCCCACCACGGCGAGGCGCTCTGGATCGGCGTTGAACAAACCCGGCCCGGCCTCCCCGATCCAGCGGAAGGCATCCCGCAAATCCTCGATGATCGCCGGCAGCTTGGTCTCGGGCGCCAGGCGGTAGTCGATGGAAACCACTGCGTACCCCGCCTGCAGGTACAGGTCCCGCTGGCCGGGCGTGATACTCTCGCGGGAGCCGTACATCAGGCAGCCGCCGTGGATGTAGACCAACACCGGCGCGGGTGCTGCTCCCTCAGCAGGGCGGTACACGTCGGCTTTGATCTGGCACTCGCCGACGGTCTTGTAGATGTGGGTCACAGGTTGGCGGCTCATACTCCTCCTGATCTGCTGATTCAGTTTCTGCCCCGGCCCTTTTTCCCACCCAGCCGCGCCAACTCCTCCAGCATCACCGGCCAGGCATCCTCGGCGTAGAAACGGTGCCCACCCTGGCCCACCACATGGTGGCAGCGGCCCGCAGCCCCGTCGGCCCGGTAGATGCGCTGCAACTGCCTCAGGCGGTGCAGCCGGGCGCGCAGACGGCGCTGCCACACCGCCACCTCGCCTCCCTCATAGCGCAGCCTGGGGACCGTGTGCGCCAGCAGGTGGCGGTGGCACTGCGAAGGTGAGAGGTGCAGAGGGGTTTCAGCAGCAGACATGGGCCGCACTCCGCGTATCGCCGGCCGCGCCGGGCTGGCGCTCAGTGGTGGTGGCCGTGTTCCCCGTGTACGTGGCCGTGGTCGAGTTCCGCGGCAGTGGCTGCGCGCACGGCTTCGACGGTGACCGCAAAATGCAGCACCTGGCCGGCGAGCGGATGGTTGGCGTCGATGGTCACCTCCTTGCTGCCGACCTCCTGGACCGTGACCACCTGGACCTGGCCCTCGGGGTCTTTCATCTGGAACTGCATGCCCGGCTCCAGTTTTTCGGCCCCCTTGAAGGCGCTGCGCGGCACTGTCTGCACCATCTCGGGGTCCACCGGACCGTACGCGTCCTCCGGCTGCACCACCACCTCGAGCTGGTCACCCACTTCGCGGCCCTCGAGGGCGTCCTCCAGGCCGGGGATGATATTGTCGGCCCCGTGCAGATAGACCAGGGGCTCCCCTTCTGCCGAGGAGTCGAGTTCCTCCCCTTCGTCGTCGGTCAATCGGTAGTGGATGGACACGACGCAGTTCTCGGCGATTTTCATGGAGCGCTCCTCTCCTCAATTGGGGGATGGCCAGGCATATCTTTGGTTGTGCGGCACCAAACATAGCCCTCCGCCGCCCCCCCGTCCAGCCAAGTGCGCCCCGGCCCTCACTCCACCTCCGGCCCGATGCGTATCGAATGGGTCTTGATCAGGCAGGTCACCCGCTGTCCCACCTCCAGGCCCAATTCGTCGATGGCCTCGGCCGTGACCTTGACGGCCAGGCGTTTGCCCACCTCTACATAGACCAGTCCCTTGCCACCCAAGCGCGAGATCTCTACCACCTGTCCATCCACAAAGTTGCGCACACTCAGCCCCTCGGGGCGCTGCCGGCAGAGGATGATGTCGTCGGCGCGGATGCCGATGAAGATCCGGCTGCCCGCAGGCCGGTCGCAGAGGGGGATCTTGATTTGATGCGCCCCGTGCCGCGCCAGGGTGAAACCCCGCTCCGCCTCAGTGCCCAACACCTCCACCGGCAGCACGTTCTCAAAACCGTGTTCCTCCACCAGGGGCAGCACCCGGGGGTGGTGGGCCAGATGGAAGAAATCCCCCTGCGCCACCACCTCGCCCCGGTCGAGAAAGATCACCTGCCCGGTCAGTTCGAGGATCTCGGCCACCGAGTGGCTCACGTAGAGGATGGGGATGCCCAACTCCGAGCGGATGTGGCGCAGATAGGGGATGATGCGGCTCTTGAGACCCTGGTCCAGCGAGGAGAGCGGCTCGTCCATGAGCAGCAGGCGGGGCGAGGCCAGGAGGGCCCGGCCCAGGGCCACCCGCTGGCGCTCGCCACCCGAGAGTTGGGCGGGCCGGCGCTCCAGCAGGGGTCCCAACTCCAGCAACTCGACGATGCGGTCGAAGGCGAAGCGCCGCTGCCCGGGCGGCAAGAGGTCGTGGCCGTAGCGCAGGTTGCCCGCTGCTGTGAGATGGGGGAAAAGCAGATCATCCTGAAAGACATAGCCGATGCGCCGCTTTTCGGGGGGCAGATCCACCTTCTTTTCACAGGAGAAAAGCAGCTCTTCACCCAGGTGTATCTCGCCCCGGTCCGGCCGCCGCAACCCGGCCACCAGGTTGAGCAGGGTGGTCTTGCCCGCCCCTGAGGGACCAAAAATAGCGGTGACCGGATAGGGGCAGCGCGCCTCTACCGCCAGGGTGAAATTGGGCAGGGCGCAGGACAGACTCAGCGAGAGCACTTCAGCCTCGTTTCAGCCGGCGGGCCAGCCCCTCGCTGGCCACCAGGGCGGCCAGGGCGATGGCGACGGAGACCAGGGCGAGGCGGGCGGCCCCCGCCTCGCCACCGGGCTGGTTGAGGTAGGTGAAGATGGCCGAGGGCAGGGTGCGGGTCTGGCCGGCGATATTGGCCGCAAAGGTGATGGTGGCCCCGAATTCCCCCAGGCTGCGGGCAAAACTCAGCAAGGCGCCCACCAGCACCCCGGGAAAGGCCAGGCGCAGGGTCACGGTGAAAAAAACCCGCAGCCGGCCGGCGCCCAGGGTGCGGGCCACCTGTTCCAGGCGCGGGTCCACCCCTTCGATGGCCAGGCGCACCGCGCGCAGCAAGAGCGGAAAGCCCACCACCGCCGAGGCCAGCACCGCG
>SXGS01564698.1_pt1 | contig 47024 bp, 29 predicted proteins | sample 3174681 | NCBI WGS metagenome assembly SXGS01 (sample SAMN11356861, study PRJNA531348) | freshwater metagenome | isolation source: freshwater sample F1-80 | place: China: Fuxian Lake, Yuxi | collected 2017-12-25
ATGTTCGAGACCGATCGCCTGCCCGCGGTCTGGGTTCCCCGGCTGCTGGCGTTCGATCGGATCTGGGTTCCCGCGGAGTTCCATCGGGAGGCGTTTCTCCGGAGCGGTATCCCGGAGGAGAAGCTCGGCGTCATTCCCGGCGCGCTGGACGCGACTCCGTTTCGCGCGCCGGCTGCCGCGGCGCCGGACCGGCTGCCCCCCGGCGCCGAGCCGTTCCGCTTCCTTTCGGTCTTCGATTGGTCGATCCACAAGGGGTGGGATGTGCTCATCGAGTCGTTCGCGCGGGAGTTCGGCGGCGTGGAGCGGGAGCGACCCCTGCGCGCTGACGTGGGGTTGGTGCTCAAGACCTGGAGCAGCCGCGGACAGTCGCCCGAGTCGATCCGTGCGGAAGCCGACGCGCATCTCAGGGTCGCCGTCGGTCGGGGTCTCGAGTCGCTGCCGAACGTCCACTTCTGGTTCGAGACCCTGCGGGAAGAGGAGCTGCCCGCGATGTATCACGCCGTGCAGGCGTATGTGCTCGCTTCCCGCGGCGAGGGCTGGGGCCGGCCGCTCATGGAGGCGATGGCGGCGGGGCTCCCCACGATCGCCACCGCCTGGAGCGGACCCACGGCGTTCCATTCGGAGCGGGTCGGCTATCCGCTTCCCTGCTCCGTGGCTCCCGTCTCGGAGCGGGGCGCGCGGGAGCTGCCGAGCTTTGCCGGCCATCTCTGGGCGGAGCCGGACGGCGCGCTGCTGCGGCGGCTCATGGCGCGGCTGGTCTCGCGCCGCGCGGAGGGGCGGCGGAAGGGGAAGCTCGCCGCGCGAGTGGTCTCTCGCTTCTTCTCGCCGGTCCGCGCGGCGCGGCTGATGCAGGCGGAGATCGCGGCGCTGGAGGCCCGCTGTCCGGCGCGCGCGCCGGTGGCGGCGCTGCCGGGCCCCCGGCTCGGCGAGCCCGTGCCGGCCTATCCGCCGCTGCTTTCCGGCGCCGAGCCCGAGGTCGTGAACTTTCGCGAGCGGCTGGGCCGGCCGCTCCGCGTGCGATGGGAAGGCGATCAGCGGGTGCTCTCCAGCCTGGCGCTCGTGAACCGCGAACTCTGCCTGGGACTGCTGGAGAGCGGCGATGTGGAACTCTCCCTGGGTGAGACGCCGGGCCCCTTCAGCACCCTCGCTGCCGGTTCGGATCCCCGGCTGGCGCGGCTCTTCGAGCGGCTCGACGCGCCGCTGAGCGGGCCCCCCGATCTCACGATCCGCCACCACTTCCCGCCGAACTGGGCGCCTCCGAAGGGGGGCGCCGCGCCGTGCGGCAAGCTGGCCGTGATGCAGCCCTGGGAGTATGCCTACCTGCCGGAGGCGTGGCGGGCGGGCTCGGCCGCGGCGGATGCGGTGTGGGCCTACTCGCGCTCGGTGCGGGATGTCTACGTCCGCTCGGGCACGCCGGCGGAGAAGGTGCGCCTCACGCCGCTCGGCTTCGATCCGGAGCTGTTTCAGCCGGACGGGGCCGGGCTGGAGCTGCCGACGACGAAGCGGACGCGTTTCCTCTTCGTGGGCGGCGCGATCGATCGGAAGGGCATCGATCTGGCGCTGGCGGCCTACCTCGCCGCCTTCACCCGCGCCGACGACGTCTGTCTCGTGGTGAAGGACATGGGGGTCCGCACGTTCTATCCGCAGAGCCCGGAGCGGGAGGCGGTGCTTCGCGCCGCGGCCGACCCCAACGCGCCGGAGATCCTCTACCTCGACGCGGATCTGACGCCGGATCAACTCGCGGCGCTCTATCGCTCCTGCGCCTGCCTGGTGCAGCCGTATCGGGGCGAGGGCTTCGCGCTGCCGCCCCTGGAGGCCGCTGCGTGCGGCGTGCCGTCGATCGTGACGGCGGGCGGGCCGACGGACGACTTCCTCGACGAGCGCTGCTCGCTCCGCGTGCCGGCGGGGCGTCGCTATCTCGGGCGCCGGGGACTCGGCTTCGAGGATCAGTTCGTCTGCGTGGAGGAGCCGTGGCAGCTCGAGCCGGATCCGGAGGCGCTGAAGGAGCGGCTGCTGTGGGCGTACCGGGAGCCGGAAGCGCTGGCGCGACTCGGAGCCGCGGCGCGCGCCAAGGTCGCGCGCGACTGGAGTTGGGGCAGCGCCGTTCGGATCCTGAGAGACCGCATCGCGGAGCTCGTCTGCCCCGCGTCCGCCGCTCCGGTCGAGGCGCCGGTTCCTTTTGCGCCCGAAGCGTCTTCCCTGGCCGCCCCGCCCAAGAAGCCGGCCGGGCTCTGGGTGGAGGGGCGGCCCTGGATCAGCCTCTGTGTCATCGCGCGGAACGAGGCGCCGCGCCTCGGCGAGATGCTGGCGAGCTTCGCGCCCTTTGTCGGAGAAATCGTCGTCGTCGACACCGGGTCCACCGACGGCACGCCCGAAATCGCGCGGGAGCAGGGCGCCCGGGTCTTCACGATGCCCTGGCCCGACTGCTTCAGCACCGCGCGCAATGCCAGCCTCTCCCTCGCGCGGGGACACTGGATCCTCTGGGCCGACGCCGACGACGTGCTGCCGCCGGCTTCGGGCGAGGGGATCGTCGAACTGCTCCGGCCGCACCTCCCGGCTTCCGCGGGCGGCGCCGCGCGGCCGGCGGCGGCGTACTCCATCGCCGTCCGTATTCCCGCCGCCGATCCGCTGCGGACGGAGTCGCTGGTGGACCACGTGAAGCTCTTCCCGAACCGACCGGACCTCCGCTTCGAGCATCGGATCCACGAGCAGATCCTGCCCGCCATCCGCCGCGCGGAACTGCCGCTGGTGAAGACGCGCCTCTTCGTCGTGCATCAGAACTACGACCGCTCGCCGGAAGGCCAGGCACGGAAGCGGGCCCGCGACGAGCGCCTCCTGCGGCTGGAGCTGCTGGAGCGGCCCGACCACCCGTTCACGTTGTTCAACCTCGGCATGACGCATCTCGAAGCCTGGCGCAACTACACCGTGGCGGCGCAGTACCTCGAGCGCTCGATCCGGCTCTCCCACCCCAACGACAGCATCGTGAGCAAGGCGCATGCCATGCTGACCACGGCGCGGCTGCTGCTGGGCGAGTAAGAGGCCGCCGCCGCGGCGAATGAGGCCGGCCGGCTCCACGCTCCGGACGATCCCGAACTGCTGCTGCTGGCCGGCGAGGTCTATCCCCGATTGAACCGGATGGCGGACGCGCGGCTGGCGCTGGAGCGGCTGACGGCGCGGGCGCGGAACGACGGCGCGGAGCCCGAGGCCGGGGAGGGAGAGGCGACGGGCTTTCGGAGCGTGGAGTGCGGCCTGGCCACGCGCAAGGGTCCGCACGCGCTGGCGCTCCTCTACCGGCGGCTCGGCGACCTCGATCACTGCATCTCGGAGCTGGAAAGGCTCGCGGAGCGGGCGCCGGAGTACGTGCCCGCGCGGCTCGATCTCGTGGAGAGCCTGGTTCTGGCGGGCCGGATGACCGAGGCGGACGCTCACCTGCGGGAGATCCCCGAGACGCCGGAGACGGCGCCGGAGCGCGCGCGGCTCTCGACGCTGACGGCGCGGTCGATCGAGGGGGCGGGAGACTGAGTGATGGGAAGCGAGACCTCCAAAGCACGCGAGCGACGGCTGCGGGATGGGCTCTTCGAGCGCCACCTCACGGGCCGCGGCATCGACATCGGGTGCGGCGACGATCCGATCACCGCCGACTGCGTTCGCTGGGACCGGGCGCAGGGCGACGCGCAGGAGTTGCCGGGACTGGCGGCGGGCTGCTTCGACTGGGTCTACTCGAGCCACTGCCTCGAAGACCTGCCGGATCCCCGGCGGGCGCTGAGGCGGTGGTGGGAGGTGCTCCGTCCCGGCGGGAGCCTCTGCGTGGTGGTGCCGGACGAGGATCTCTACGAGCAGGGCCACTGGCCGAGCCGCTTCAACGGCGACCACCGCTGGACGTTTACGATCCACAAGACGCGAAGCTGGTCCCCGGTCAGCCTGAACCTGGCGGAGTTGCTCGCGGAGCTGCCGGAGCATGAGATCGTGCGCTTGATGCGCTGCGACGCCGGGTATCGCTACGGGGGCGGCGTGTGGGACCGCACCCACGGCGATGCGGAAGCCGCGATCGAGGCGCTGGTTCGAAAGCAGACGGCATGAGCGGCGGCCGAGAGCGGTTCACGGCGGAGGCGGGGATCCATCCCGGCGGCGTGGTTAGCTTCGACCGGCTGCGGATCTACACCGGGATCCTGGGCCAGATCGGCGACATCGTGATGTTCACGGCGACGGCGCGCCGGTTGAAGGAACTGTATCCGAACAGCGAGCTGACGGTTGCGGTGGGGCGACCGTATGAAGCCGCGGGCCGGTTGGTGGCGGGGCTGCCGTATGTGGATCGGGTCTTCGTGACGCAGAACTACTTCGAGCGACTGACGCCCGCGCTGTTCCAGCCCTGGGAGCGAGGGTGGCCCGTCGATCTCCGCGGCGACGACGAGGTTGCGGAAGAGCGACGCCATCATCTGATCCTGCCCACGCGCCCCCGTCCCCGGCGGGAGCGGTGGTGGGAAACGCGGCATCAGGTCGCGGAGACGGCGGAGATGGTGGGCGTACCCGGTCCCATCGACCTCCGCACGGAGGTGGCGATCCCCCTCGACACGCGGACCCCTGACCTCGCGCGGGGGAAGGTCGTGCTCCACAACGATCCCAGGATCGACCCGCGCAAGGCGTGGTCCTGGGAGGCGGTGCGGGAACTCGCGCGGGCGCTGGGGCCGGGCCAACTGGCGCTCCTGGGCGCGCCGGGTCCCGAGGTTCCGGGCACGGTGGACCTGCGCGGAAGGACCACGCTCGCCGAGGCCGCGGCCGCGATCCGCGCGAGCCACTGCTTCGTAGGGATCGACTCCGGGCTGATGTGGATCGCGGGGGCGCTGCAGTCGAGAACGGTGGGACTCTACGGCACGGAATACCTGCCGAAACCGGAAGCGGTCCAACCGGTCAACCCGAATGCGATTTACCTGAACAGCCCGGGCGCAGTGTCGGAGATCCCGGCGGAGGCGGTGCGAGCGTCACTCGGGGACTGATCTTCGCACTGCGAGTCAATGCAGCAGCAGAGACGTCCGACTACCGGGGCCTGCAACTGAGATCTGACATGTGCGGGCTCACGCTCCTCGAAGGCCATGCCGAGTCGGCCGTGCGCCACCGTGACGGGGTTCGCGGCTCGGTCGGAGCCCTTCCCTGCCGTTCTGGCGAGGGTGGGTCGAGTGTCAAGGGGGAGTGTTCTCTCGGCGCCGGTGCTGAACACGGGGGAGCGCCCGGCGGGAACTGCTTGCGGTATCTTCAGCCCTGGTTCCTCGGGTCAAGCCCGTGGATGACAATGATCGAAAGGTGGGGAGGTGGTAGCCGCGGGTGTGCCTGCGGGGTCGCAATGGTGTGCTTGCTGTTTGAACTGGGAGAACACTCCCACCTGGCAGTAGAATCACCATATTCAGAACGGGAGGGCGAGGCTCCGACCGAGCCACGAACCGACATCCTGGTCCACTGCCACCGTATCGGGGTCGCCGACCGAGCCGATGGTGACGGGCTCCCGCCTCGTTCACCGAGTCGAGTATCCTGACGCCCGGCGGCGGAGCGAAGTCATGAGGCCGGCACGAACGCACACGGGCAGCCCGGGATTGAAATCCCGGGCTGCTGCATGGAAGTCCTGCGGGCAGAGGGGGCACGCTCGCTCGATCGGCCCTTGTGCGGACACGCCGAGATTCGCTCGCCCAGGTGAGGGGAACGAGATCATGAGGCTGGGGCGAACGCGCAGAGGCCGCCCGGGATTGAAATCCCGGGCTACTGCGTGGAAGCCCTGCGGGCTGAGGGGGCGCGCTCGCGCAGCGAGCGATTTCGAGTCCCGGAGGGACTTACACGAACGTAGCCGGGTGTTTCAACACCGGGCGGCCTCTGTGAGATCGCCCCGGTCGGGGGCGTGGGACGTATGGCTGGGGCAAACGCGCAGAGGCCGCCCGGGATTGAAATCCCGGGCTGCTGCGTGGAAGCCCTGCGGGCTGAGGGGGCGCGCTCGCGCAGCGGGAGACTTCGAGTCCCGGAGGGACTTTCACGAAGCAAGCCGGTTGAGTGGTCGGGGCGACGAGCGTCTGCGAACGGAGGCCCCCTGGGGCGGCCTGGGACCGCGGACATCTTGCCCGCCCCGTGCGCGCCAACACCATGCCGGCGGCAAACCTCCGAGAAGCGCTCTTATCCCCACGCGTCAACCCCACCACCGTCGTCCCCGCAGAAGATGCGTGAGGCGTAATCTCACTCCTCAAAGCGGGCATCCATTCGCGGCGACCCGGCGCGTCGCCGCGGCTGAGTCGGGTGGGCGCCCTTCACGGGAACTGCTTGTGGCTTCGACACCCCTCCCCTGCCGCACAACCACGCACCACTCCTTCAGGTTCAAGTCGTTGAGCTTGAGGTCGAGCAGTTCCTGCCGCCGCAGCGCGGCGCAGCAGAGGGCGGCGAACATCCCACGGGCCCGTGCCGCCTTGACGGGATCGGCCAGCCGCTGGCAGACCGCCAGTAGCGCCCGCTATGGCTTCAAGTAGTCGCAGAGACCCCCCAGTGTGGCGAAGCCGCGCGGATGGTGCGCGGGCGATACTGCAGCCTCGCCATGGGGGAGAGGTAGCGTTTGAGCGTGGTGGGGTTGAGCTCCCCCAGGGAAGGCGGTCATAGTCCGTGCCGACGAGCCACTTCGCGTAGAAGCGCAGCCAGCTTCCGAAGGTCTTGCAGGTCCGCGTGGCGAGTCCCCGCTCTACCTTGCAGTGGTCCAGGTAGTCCTCGATGAGCTCCGTCAGTAACATGCAAAAACCCCGTCATCCTGTGATCGTACCCAGGAGGTGACGGGGTTGAAGGTGGATACCGCCCGAGTCGAGCGGTAGAACGTGGTGTGAGAGTGGACCTGAGGGGATTCGAACCCCTGACCTCCGCGATGCGAACGCGGCGCTCTCCCAACTGAGCCACAGGCCCGGAAACAGACCGGATTATACCACTGTGCCGAACCGAGTCAAGAGAAGCGCCGCGACGCCAGAGGGCCACCTCCGGCCCGGATCGCCGCAGGTGCGGCCGGGGCGGGGGGCCAACCCTGAGTCGTGAAACGTCGAGGCGGATTTAGAGGCGGTTGGTTCGGGACGGCCCTCCTGACGGTGGCGGTGGTCCGCGTGTGCGCCGGGGCGGACGGCCTGGCTCCCTGGCGTCCGCCGGGCGCCACCGATCGGGATGCGTGGGCGTTTCAGCCCGTCCGGCGGGTGACGCCGCCCCCGGTGGCCGGCGTCGAGAACCCCATCGACCGCTTCGTGGTGGCCGAGTGGCGGCGGCGGGGCATCCGGGGAGCGCCGGATGCGGATCGGGGCACGCTGATCCGGCGGGCCACCTTCGACCTGCATGGCCTGCCGCCGACGGTGGACGAGGTTGAGCGCTTCCTCGCGGACCGACGCGCCACGCCCGCAGCCCTGGAGTCGGTGATCGATCGGCTGCTCGCCTCGCCGCGGTACGGGGAGCGAATGGCGCGGCGCTGGCTCGATGTCGTGAGGTATGCCGATACCGCCGGTGGATCGAATGACTTTGAACGACCGAATGCCTGGCGGTATCGCGATTACGTGGTTCGGGCCTTCAATGAGGATCGAGCCTACGATCGCTTCGTGACCGAGCAGCTTGCCGGGGACGAGGCCCGGCCCGGCGATCCGGAGGGGCTGGTGGCCACTGGGTTCCTTCGCATGGGACCCTGGGAGCACACCGCGATGTCGGTCGAGGCCGTCACCCGGCAGCAGTGGCTGGATGATGTGACCGCTTCGGTCGGGAATACCTTCCTCGGGCTGACCGTCGGCTGCGCCCGGTGTCACGATCACAAGTTCGATCCCATCTCCACCCAGGATTACTACCGGCTTCAGGCGGTGTTCGCGTCGACGCGCTTCGCGGAGAAGCCGGCTGCCTGGCTTCCGGGCGAGAATCGCGCCCACTTCGAGCGGGATCGGCGGGACCTGACGGAGAAGCTGGCGTTCCTCGACCGCCAGTCGGCGCTTCAGCGGGAGAAGATCCGGCGGGCGGCGGCTCTCCGCCATGATATGACCGATCCGGCCGCGCTGCCGCTCGCGCTGTTTCAGACGGCGCAGCGGGAACAGTTCGGCCTCGACTCGTCAGACCTGGAACGTCAGCGCATCTATGGGAAGTGGCGGCAGCTCTACCAGGCGATGCTCCCGCGCACCGACCCGGTGGCATTGACGGTGGAGACCGCCGCAGCCCCGGATCCGCCGACTCACGTCCTCATCGGCGGGCGCCTCGATGCACGGGGACCTCGAGTTGAGCCGGGGTTCCCCACGGCTCTGGTGGCTTCCATGGGCGCGGCAGGCGCCGCGGATGCTTCGACCGGCCGGCTGGCGTTGGCCCGTTGGATGACGGCGCCCGGCAACCCGGTTACGGCGCGAGTGATGGTGAATCGCGTCTGGCAGTGGCACTTCGGGCGGGGCCTCGTGGATGCCGCGAACAATCTGGGAAAGATGGGGGGCGCCCCGAGCCATCCGGACCTGCTGGATTGGCTGGCACAGCGCTTCGTCGCGGGCGGGTGGAAGCTCAAGGCGCTGCACCGCCTGATCCTCACCAGCGAGGCGTACCGCCGGGCATCCGTCGGTGGGGATCCGAAGCGCGATCCGGAGGCTCGCTTCCTCTCACGGTTTCGAGTGCGCCGCCTGGAGGCCGAAGAGCTCCGCGATGGGCTACTCGCGGTGAGCGGTCGGCTCAGCCTCGAGGGCGGCGGCCCCGGCGCCTTGCCGGAGCTGAACGAGCAGCTCGCAGCTCAACCTCGGCAGGTGATGGGGACGATCGCACCCTCATGGGAGCCCTCTCCAACCCCCGCGGAGCGCAACCGGCGCACCCTGTACACTTATCAACAACGCAGCATGCTCGATCCCTTTGTGGAAGCCTTCAACGGCGCTCCGGCGAACGAGTCGTGCGAGCGCCGGCTCGAGTCGACCGTTGCGCCGCAGGTATTCCAGCTCTTCAACAGCCGGTTCTCCCGACGGAGCGCCGCTGCACTCGCCCAGTCGCTGGTCCGGTCAGGTGAAGCCGATCCCACGGCGCTCGTTCGGGCCGCCTTTCGACGGGTGCTGCAGCGCTCGCCGTCCAGGCCGGAGCTGGTCGGCGCACTGTCCCTGCTCGTTCGTTCAACGACCGATGAAACCGGCGACACCCTCCCGGGCGCACCCGCGGCGGCGCGTTCGCGGATCCGGCGGGCGGTAGTGGAGCAGACGGGGGAGACCGTGGAGATCGAGGAGCCCCTCTCCGGGCGGGGATATCAAACTGAAGGCGAGGGTGTTCCGCCGACCTCCTTGGAGCGCGGGCTGGCAGCAGTCTGTCTGGCGCTGATGAACACGAACGAAATGGTCTACGTGTACTGATGCAGAACGCCGGTCGGCAAGGGATTTGCGGAAGTCGGCTGCGGCTCACCCGACGGGAGTGGCTGAGGGACACCGCGTGCGGCCTGGGGTGCGCCGCGCTGTTGTCACTCCTTGAGGACGAAGCCGGCGCTCAGGTCGCGATGCAGAAGCCGCACGTCGCCCCGCGCGCCCGCGCGTGCATCTTCCTGCTGATGGAGGGGGGGCCGAGTCATCTCGACACCTTCGACCCCAAGCCGAGACTCGATTCCCTTCACATGACCGAGTTCGTCCGGGAGAAGAACCCTTTCAACTCCGCGATGGAGTCCGGTAAGCGGTACTACGTCCGGAGTCCCTTCGCGTTTCGTCGCCACGGGAGCGCGGGCGTCGAGGTCTGCGAGCACTTCCCCCACCTTGCCGGCGTGGTCGACGATCTCTGCTTCTACCGGGGCGCGGTGGCCGAAAGCGTCAATCACCCCACGGCGCTCTACCACCTGAACACCGGCAATCAGTTCGGGGTCGATCCCGCGCTCGGAGCCTGGTGCAGCTACGGGTTGGGCGCGCTGAACCGCGATCTGCCGACCTTTGTCGTGCTGCCGGATGAGGCGTACCCACAGGGCGGTCCCGCGAACTGGTCCAGCGGCTTCCTGCCCGCGCAGCACCAGGGCACACCCTTCCGCTCAGCCGGCCCGCCCCTGCTCGATCTGGAGCCGCCGGCGGGCAGTACGCGCGCCGGGGACCGGAAGACTCTCGACTACCTGCAGGCTCTGAACCGAGAACACCGCTCCCGGCATCCGGAGCATGCCGAGTTGGATGCTCGGTTGGAGTCCTATGAGCTTGCCTTCCGAATGCAGGCACGAGTGCCTGGGCTGGTCGACCTGGAGCGAGAACCTGCCGCCATGCGCGGGCTATACGGTCTGGACGACGACACAACTCGCTCCTTCGGACGTCGATGCCTTCTGGCGCGGCGATTGGTGGAGTCCGGGGTGCGCTTTGTGCAGATCTACTCGACGGGCTGGGATTCCCACGACGACATCGCCCGGGCTCACGCCAACCGGATGCGGGCGGTGGATCGACCCATCGCCGCGCTCCTGCGCGACCTGAAGCAGCGCGGGCTCCTCGACTCCACGCTGGTCGTGTGGGGCGGGGAGTTCGGGCGTTCGCCCGACAACGGCGTGCGCCGGGAGAGCAAGGTGTGGGGTCGCGACCACAACCCGAAGGCGATGTCCTTCTGGATGGCGGGCGGCGGCGTTCGCGCCGGCGCGGTGGTCGGCGCAACCGACGAGACCGGCGCCCGGGCGGTGGAGGTCGTACACCCGCTCAAGGACGTGCACGTCACGCTGCTCCACCTGCTCGGGCTCGACGACAATCGCCTCCGCTACTTTCACGGCGGCCGCTTCAAGCAGCTCAGTCAGACCGGCGGGACGGTCATCCGCGAGCTGCTCGCCGGATAACCGTCCCGCCGCCGTGTCAGCGCGCGCCGGCGCCTCTGAGAGCCACTCCCGGCAGGGCGCCCGTGTGCAGCCCGTCCCGTAGCACGGCCGTACCGTTCACCCACACGCCTCGGATGCCGGTGGAGAGCTGGTGGGAGTCTGTGAACGTGGCGCGATCCGACACCGTATCGGGATCGAACAGCACGAGGTCGGCAGCCAGCCCCGGACGGATGACGCCGCGGTCGCTCAGGCCGAGTCGGTCCGCCACGGCAGAGGTCATAATCCGGATCCCTTCCTCCAGAGACAGCACTCGTTCTTCTCGCACGTACTTTCCGAGCACGCGCGTATACGTCCCGTAGGTTCGCGGATGTACCGGGTTGGTCTGACCCTCCGGGCTGATGCCCGCAGCGTCGGTGCTGATTTTGATCCAGGGCTGTTGAAGTTGCAGCCGCAGGTTGGCCTCGGTCATCGTGAAGAAGACGGTGCCGATCCGCTGCTTCTCCACACATAGAAGATCGAGCGCGGCATCGGCCCAGTGCTGGCCCCGCTCTTCGGCGATCTGCACCAGGTTCTTGCCGATGTAGCCCTGGTTTTCCGTCAGTCGGAAGCCCAATGGAACCACATAGTCGCGGCTCGGGCTCCTCTGGGAAGAGAGGGCCTCGACGGTGAGCATCTCCTCGCGCACCCGCGCCCGGAACGTGGGTTCCCGCAGGTTGTCGTAGAGGTCGCCGCCCTCCGCCGCCCAGTCCGGCAGCAGCACCGTGAGACCGGTTCCGCTGGCGACGTAAGGGTACATGTCCGCGGTCACGTCCACTCCGGCCGCGCGGGCACGGTCGATGCGGGCGATCGCCTTGGGCATCTTGTCCCAGTTCGGCCTCCCGGTCACCTTGAGGTGGTAAACCTCCACCGGGACATCGGCCTCTTCGCCGAGGCGGATCGTGTCCTCCAGGCTCTCCAGGAACCGATCTCCCTCCGAGCGGATGTGGGTGATGTAAACACCGCCATGCTGCCCCACCACTCGAGCGACTTCGGTCAGTTCCGAGTCGGGAGAGAACGAGTTGGGCGGGTAGATGAGCGCGGTCGCGAGCCCGAACGCGCCGTCCTCCATCGCTTCGGCGGTCACCCGGCACATCAACTGGAGCTCGTCGGGCGTCGGATCGCCCCGATCCCACCCGCAGGCGTACTCCCGCAGCGTGCCTCCTCCGAGGAACGAGCCGAAGTTCACCGCCACGCGGCGGCGCTCCAGATGTTCGATCCAGTCCGAGAACCTGGTCCAGCGCGAGGCGGCTTCCTCATCCTCGGCGGAGAGCGTTGCCCAACCGAACGGCTCCTTCCGCCGGCCGCCGAACGGCGCGGGCGTCCAGAGTTCGCCCATGATCTCGGTGGTCACGCCCTGAGTCACCTTCGAGACCGAGCGGCCGTCGGCCATGAATGCGCTGATCGAGTGGCTCTGGATGTCGATGAAGCCGGGCGCCAGGACCATGCCGTGGCCGTTCACCACCTCGCGGGCGTTGCGGGCTGGAATAGCGTCGGGAGGGGCGATTTCGGCGATGCGATGCCCGGAAACGGCCACATCGCCGCGCCGCCAGGGGTTGCCGGTTCCGTCGACGATCCGGGCGCCGGTGATGAGCAGATCAAAGGTACGAGAGTCCATAAGCCTCACTGCCGATAACCGGCGAATCGTGCGGGCGCCCTCAGATCGACGCCTCGCCATAGCTTATCGCCGCGGAGTCGCGGTGCGAAGCCGCTGCGGAGTCACAAAAAAGGCACGAACCGGGATCCGGCGTACCTCCAGCGGGGGCCGGCGGCGGTGGAGCATCCCCGCTGGAGGGGGGTTCAGAGAGGCTATTGCGACCTGGACTTTGTCCGTGTTCCCGCTCGGGCTCGGGGAGGCGGCCGTCGCGGATAGAGGTTGCCGAATACCTGATCGCCGCGCCCGGACAGGTTTCCTCCCAGGGGTGAACCGCCGTCGTCCTTCCCATCCGGCCCGACGCTGTAAAGTACGTATCGTCTGGGTCCGAGGCGACGGTACGTAAGATTCCCGGGCGAGTTGGGATCCCGCAGCGTCTCCGGGGGGATGCCTGTAAGTCCGCTCAGCTCGGCCGGAAGGCTCCCCGTCTCCAACTCGAAACGACGCAGCGCCGCAGCCAGTGCAATCACACGCAGGTTAGCATCGTGCCATCGGGTCATACGGCGCAGCTCAAACGGCGTGGCGATGGCCAGGTACTCGCATGGGGAGTCAACCGGGGCACCGTTTCTTCGCGCCGATGCTGGGCTTGAAGTGCGTTCCAGTTCCCAGTCCCGGCAGAAGCGCTGGTAGTCGGCCGCAATAGGGTAGAAGAGCGTTCCGAGCGGATCATCCAGCGCATCGCCGGGTCTCGTCCCCCCACCCCGCTCGAAGCGGAGTCGTTCCCGCAAGGCCCACGGTTCAACCCGAAGCGTCTGCTCCAGGGCATCGGGGATCCGGCTGGCGGCGGCCAGCTTGAGTTCCAGGGCTCGGGCTTGCTCCCGGGAGGTCAGCAGCGGTATCTCCGTCTCCAGGACCTGAGCGCCCAACGCCCCCGCGGTCACTCCGGCACGGTAGTCGGGCACAGCAATGGCAACCTCCCGTATCCGGCGACCCAGTAGAATCGCGGTGAGCTCTCCCTCCAGAGACGGTCCTGTGGCGGAGTCTTGAAGCAGCTTCTGTGCCACACCGAAGATGGAGTTTGTGCGGCCGAAGTTCACCTGATGCACCGAAGCGCCTGCCGATCCCAACGGTTGCTCCAGGAACGAGGCGATGCGGCTTCGCAGCGCACGGGCTCGTGGACTTTCCGGGACTGGCCTTCCCCTCCGGGACCTCAGAGATCGCGTGATCTCGTCGTGTTCACGGAGCAGCTCGGAGAACGCAGTCCAGTTCGTCGACGGTGGACCCGTAATGCCGTGCGGCGCCGGGTCCGGCAGGGGGCGCAGGCACCAACCCATCAGAGCCAAGACCAGGGCAAAGGGAGTGGCGCGCCCCGCACCCACGGCAAGGCAGGGACGGAAACGCTGCAGCAAGCGCTCCCACGAGAGCCACAGAACCAGCACCGCAATCGCTCCGATCGCGAACCCGACCTGCCACTTCCGCGATGCGACGATCTGGAAACCGTAGTGGTACTGAAAGATCGGCGCCGCCAGACCGATGCCGACGGTGCCGACAAAGAACGTGAGCCCCCACGCATTTGCGCTTCCCACCCGGCTGAAGCGGTCTGCCACGGCCGCAGCGAGGCCCAGGATGCCGCCGTAGAGGAATCCGACCCATCCGAACCTGGTGTCTTGCGATCCCACAAAAGCCGCTGCCGTCTCCAACGCCGAGACACCGGCAGCGCCACACAGGACCGCGAGGCCCGCGTTCCGGCGGATCCACGTTTGGCGCGGACGCACGGCAGGGAGATCGGTATGGGGGAAGTCGTGGTCGGCGTTCACGCAGTGGAGTTCTCAGGCCAAGCCCGAATTCTCCTTTGGGCCCTGCGAACAGTGGGTCGAGCCTGCAACTTCGGGTTAGGACCTTCCGATCTAAATACATCGAGTAAAATTCCACCAAATTCTGCCTTCGAGAGGCCACGGCGGGTAGGCGTGTGGACTCTCGGTCGTTGAATTCGATGCGCTACCCGGCGGTGATGTCGTATTCTGGAGGGCAGGCTGCTTCCCGAGGGGCGGCCGCGGCAGGATGGATGGCGGTTCGCCGTCAAGTTATGAAGACGGCTCAGGGCGGGGTCGCGCGGGCGGTGCCCCCGGTTGCGCCGACGGATCGGGGCAAAGATGCAAAAGAAGAGTTCTCCAATCGCGTTGACCATCCTCACGATCATCTTAGTGATCGGTGTGATCGTGGGCGCCGCGTTTCAAGAGCAGATCGGGTTCTACATCCGCTTGAAGGGATGGGACCCCGAGGCGCCGACGCGTACGGTGGTCGGTCTACTGGACGCCATGAAGAAGGGTGACCAGGCCGGAACCATGAAGTTCGTCGGCTCCTCGGAACTGAAACCCCTGGAAAAGGACGGCAAGTTCGTCGGTTTGCAACTGCAGTCGATCGCCGGAACAATTCACTTTGTTGGGAGCAGTCTGGCGCCGGCAGATGGCGCCAAGCCTTCAGCAACGGAATACAGCTACATCGGCGAAGGTTCGGCAACGGTAAAGGTGGCCGACTCCGCTGGGAAGCAGGTTCCCTACCGGCTGAAGATGCGGGACGGCGAGTGGAAGGTGGTCGAGATCCTGGGCGGAGATGCCGCCCCGTGAGTCGAAGTCGTCGGGCCGCCTCTCCCGGCTCGGTTCGTTCCGGTCCGGCTCCCAAGCGCTGGCTCTGGTGGATGTTTGCGGCAGCGCTGGCTGCCGGGGCTGCGTTTTACGCGCCTCAGATTAGTCACGCCGTCCATCGGGACCGCCTGAAGCAGATGAGCGAGGAGCGGCTCAGGGTCGAGGTGTCGGCGCGGCCGGCGGATGTCGACGCCCGCTACCAGTTCGCACTGGCGCTCGGCCGCTCGGGGCAGCACCTCGACGCGATCCGCGAGCTCCTGACGGTGCTTCAGCGCGATCCGCTCCGGCCCGAGGCGCTGAACGATTTGGGGGCCCTCTATCTGCTGGAGGGGCGCTACTACGAGTCGTTGGTGAGCCTTCGGCAGGCGCTGGCGGCTCGGCCGAACTATGCCCTGGCCTATGCCAATCTGGGCCGGCTGCATGTCGCCACGAAGATGCCGTTCACCGCGGCGCGCGAGCTTCAGCGCGCGGTCGAGCTCGACCCGAACAACATCGACTCGCTCATTGATCTGGGAGAGGCCTATCAGCGGACCTTGAATTACAGTCAGGCGCGCCAGACCTATGAGCGGGTGTTGAAGTTGCGGCCCAACTCCCAGCGTGCTCGGATCGGGCTGGGAAAAACCCTCTTCAGCCTTGCGGACTACGCGGGCGCTGAGTCGACGCTGCGCCAGGTCCTCGCCGCCAATCCGAGTGATGCCTCGGCGCTCTCCAGTCTCGGTCGCCTCAAGCTGGAGACCGCCACCACTGATGAGCAGCTCCAGGCCGCCCGGGATCTGCTGCGGCAGGCCGTGCGCAGCGATGCCGCTGATCCGGAGGGCTGGTACGATCTCGGTCGGGTGGCCGTGAAGCAGCGGAAACCCGCTCAGGCGGTGGAGTTCTTCCGGCGCGCAACCCAGCTTTCGCCGGATCATCCCGGCGCACACTACCAGCTCGGTATGTCGCTCCAGCTTGCGGGCAAAGAGGCCGAGGGCCGTCGAGTGCTCGCCGAGTTCCGTATGACCTCCCTCCGCTCTCGCGAGCAGGGTCAGCTTGAGGAGCAGCTCTACCAGAACCCCAAAGACTGGGACGCGATGGCGCGCCTCGCGGAGATCGATCTCGAGACCGGGCAGCTCCCCATCGCGGCGCTTCGCTGTCAGCAGCTCGGCCAGGGCGCCCCCACCCATCCCAAGCTTCCGGGTCTCATCGCGCAACTCGCGCGAAAGAACGCCGCTGCCGCCACTTCGCGCCCCTCAGCTTCGGGCTCACCCGGATCCACCAACCCCCTTTCGGCGCCACCTTCACCGTGAACTCTCCACTCCAACAATTCTCCCTGACGGCGCACCGAGTTCGACGCAATCACTTCGCGGGACTCTGTGTGTTGTCCGCCACATCGGCCATTCTGGTGGGCTGCGGCGGTCGAGCAAAGCCCGAGCACTCCGGTTCCCTGCTCCCGCCGCCGGCGCGGACCGGCGGCGGCGCGACCGGCGCCTTTGCCCTGAAAGACTCCGCTGAAGCACTCGGCGTGAGATTCAAGCACAGCCATGGAACTTCCGCGCCCCTCACCATCGTGGAAACCATGGGAGGTGGGTGCGCGGTGCTGGATTTCGATGGCGATGGTCGCATGGATCTGTTTTTCACAAGCGCCGGTCAGGACTTCAAGCAGGAACGGCAGGAGCCCGGCAGTGGCCTCTTCCGCCAGACGGAGTCCGGCTCGTTCGAGAACGTGACCGCCGCAGCGGGGCTGACGATCGACACCTACGCTATGGGCTGCTGTGTCGGGGACTACGACAACGACGGACGATCCGATCTCTTCGTCACCGGCTTCGGTCGAAACCAGCTGTTCCACAACCTCGGCGGCCGCTTCGAGGACGTCACCACGACCGCCGGGATTCTCCATCGACCCGGTCAATGGGGTACGGGGTGCAGCTTCGTGGACATCGACCGAGACGGAAAGCTGGATCTCTACGTCGCAAACTATGTGGTTTACGATCCCGCTGTGCCGCTCTGCCGCACTTCCAACACAATGACGGGCTGCACGCCGAACCGCTACAAAACCCAGAGGAACGAACTGTATCGGAACCTCGGAGGCGGCCGGTTCGAGGAGTGTGCCATTCCCCGAGGCGCCGACGATCCCAGCGGCGCCGGTCTCGGGGTGCTCTCAACCGATCTCAACAACGACGGCTGGCCGGAGATTCTGGTCGCCAACGACGGAACCCCGAACGCCCTTCTGCAAAACGTGAAGGGCAAGTTCAAGAACATCGGGGATATGGCCGGCATCGCTTACGGAGAGACCGGCGCCATGCGGGCCGGCATGGGAATCGACGGTGGCGACTACGACGGCGACGGGAAGATGGACATCACCATCACCAACTTCTTTCACGAACCGAATTCCCTCTACCGCCAGCGGGACTTCCCGTTTTTCGAGGACCACTCGTACCTGAGCGGCGTCGGGACCCCTTCGATCAACCGGCTCGGCTTCGGCACGGTCTTCGTGGATCTGGATCAGGACGGGCGTCCGGATCTCTACGCGGGCAACGGACACGTTTTCGACAACGTTCATGAATTTAGCGACGTGGCGACGTTCGAGCAGTTGGACCTCGTCCTCTTGAACCAGGGAAGGGGCAAGTTTCAGGAGATTGCGGGAGGTGGAGCGCAGCCATCGCTGAAGTCCGTGGCCCGAGGCGTAGCGGCGGGCGATCTGAACAACGACGGGGCGCCGGATCTGGTCATCAATTGCCTGGGGAGGGCGGCGCGGGTACTGATGAATCAACCCACCTCTCCCCGCCATTGGCTCGGCGTGAGTCTGACGGGGACGCGGAGCAATCGGTCCGCCATCGGCGCCCGGGTGGAAGTGACCACACAGGAGGGATTGCAGGTGCGAGAGATTCGCAGCGGCGGCAGTTACTGCTCCCAGTCCGACCCGAGAGCCCTGTTTGGTCTGGGAGGCACGGTGGATCCCGCCCAGGTGAAGTTGACGGTTCGGTGGCCGGGCGGCAATCGGCAGTCGGTGAAGCTGAGCCGTCTGGACCAGTACCTTCAGATTACGGAGGAGGGCCGCTGATGCGTCCTGTGCCGGGTTCCCATCGCTCCTCCCTCGGGACGCTGCTTGCGGCGGTTACGCTGCTGGGATCCGCCGGCTGTGGCGGCTCCCGAGAGGATGGTCTCGCAGCGTCCACCGGCGGCGGCGCCAGCCGTCCGCAGGGCGCGGGGTCTACGACTACAGCCCCCAACACGGTCTCCAGTCCGGGCGCCACGGCGCCCGCCCCGCCTCAGGCAGCGCCCGGAACGGGGAACTCGGCTCCGGGCTCCACACCCATCAGCGGTACGGGCGGGGCGGCTCCGCCGGCGCCGTCGCTCGAGGAGGTCCAGCGTGCGACGGCTCAGGTAGAAATGACGGTGGCTCAGCAGCCGACAGACTTCAACATCCGCATGCAGGCCGCTACGTTCTACATGCGCGCGGGGATGAACGCCCGCGCCATCCCTCACCTGGAGGCTGCCGGCCGACTTTCCCCCCGTGCCGAGCTCCCATGGATCGCCCTGGGAGATGCTCACACCCTCCTCGGCAAGTTCGATGCCGCCCGGAAGGCGTACGATCGCGCGGCGAAGATCAAACCGAACAACTCGCTGCTCATCCGCGGGCAGGGGCAGTTGGAGTTGGCGCAAGAGCACTTCAAGGCTGCTCGTGCCGTGCTGGAGCGAGGACTGAAGCTGCACCCCGAGGATCTCGAGATCCGGGTCGCGCTCGGCAACCTGTATCTCGTGGTGAACAAGCCGAGATTAGCGGTTGAGACACTCCTGCCCGCCATCAAGGAGGCGCCGGACAACCCCGGCCTGCACTCGCTGCTCGCGGACGCCTATGAGAGGGACCTGCACCTGGAGTCCGCGATCAAGGAGCTGGAGATCGTCACCCGACTCGATCCCACCATGCACGAGGCGTGGGGGAGAACCGGGCTCTACCTCGTAAACCTCGCCCGCTATTCGGAGGCCAGGAAGCCGTTGGAGCGTGCGATCCAACTCTTCCCCGGTGAGAGCCACTACCACGGAACTCTGGCGGACTCTTACCTGTTGGATCAGTCGTCACCCGACAACTTCGAAACAGCCGTCGGACTGTATCAGAAGGCGCTGGAACTGGATCCGAAGAACGAAAAGGCGCTCTATTCTTATGCCATGGGGCTCACCCGGCGGGGCCGTCCCGAGGACCTCACCGAGGCATCCGGACTGCTGAAACGACTTCTGGCAATGGATGAGAAGGACTCGAACGTGCATTTCAAGCTTGCAGAGACTCTGCGGCGGATGGGTCGGGTCGAGGACGCAAAGAAGCATCAGAAGCGATTTCGAGAGCTCTTTGAGCTGGGCCGCAAGCAGACCCGCACGCTCTACGCCCGTGCCTCCTTCGAGGATACCGCCGAGGCGCACTTGAAGCTTGCACGGGAGCACCGCGGCCGGGGCAATGCCGCGCTGGCAGCGAAGGAGTATCGGCTCGCCCTCGATCGGGATCCCGGGCTCTCCGCCGCCCGAGCGGAACTCGAGGCGCTCGGAGCCGTCGCCGCTCCGGAGAACAAGGGCTTGAAGCGATGAGGCCCCTCCTCGCGAGGCTGCTGTTGGGAGCCGGCGTCCTCTGGGGGGCGCTGACGGCATCGGGCTGTCAAAGCCCGAGCAAGCCGGCGCCAGTCGATACTCAGACCCGTTTTGAGGCCGGCTTTCAGGATCGGACCCGAGAAAGCGGCCTGGATCGATTTGAACGAGTCGATGGCAGCTCCGGGCGGAAGTTTTTCCCCGAACAGATGGGGAGCGGCTGCGCCATCTTCGACTACGACAATGACGGCTTCCAGGACGTCTACTTCTGTTCGGGCTCCACACTGCCCGGCTACAAGGGTCCCGCCGGAAAGAACCGCCTCTTTCGAAACAAGGGTGGCGGTTCGTTCGAAGACGTCACGGACAAGGCCGGCGTCGGGTGCGGCAAGTACTGCATCGGCGCCGCCGCGGCGGACTACGACAACGACGGGGACACCGATCTCTACCTCACCTGCTTCGGTCCGAACGTCCTTTACCGCAATGAGGGCGACGGCACGTTCAAAGATGTGACCGCAGCGGCGAAGGTCGGCGATCCGCGCCTGAGCGCCTCCGCCGCGTGGGGCGACTTTGACGGGGATGGGTTCCTCGATCTTTACGTCGCAAACTACGTGAAATACGACATCCGCAAGGATCGCTGGTGCAGCAAGTTTGCGGGCCAGAAGAGCTTCTGCGGGCCCACCCTGTACGATCCCGGCGAGCACACCCTCTACCACAACAACGGCGACGGCGCCTTCACCGACATCTCCGCATCCTCAGGGATCCGTACCGGACACGGCAACGGCATGGGAGTGGTGTGGCTCGATTACGATGACGATGGCCGGCAGGACATCTTCGTGGCGAACGATCAGTCGCCGAATTTCTTGTGGCACAACGAAGGCGGCGGCAAGTTTGTCGATACCGCCATGGAGAGCGGCATCGCCTTCGGTGAGGAAGGCAACGCCCGCGCCGGAATGGGGGTCGATGTCGGGGACTACGACAATGACGGCAAGCCCGATCTCGTGGTCACCAACTTCTCCGAGGAGAGCAACGCCCTTTACCACAACGAGGGCGGATTGTTCCGAGACGTGGCGATGGCATCCGGCATGGGCGCCGGCACGCTGATGTTCCTCGGCTTCGGCACAGGCTTCCTCGACTACGATCGCGATGGTCACCTCGACCTTTTCTTCGCGAATGGCCATGTGCTGGATGACATCGAGACGTACTCCGACTCGGTGACCTGGGCCCAGGCGGCCCAGCTCTTTCGGAACAAAGGTGACGGCACTTTTGATGACGCATCCGTCCCAACCGGGGTCTCGAAGGGCAAGCGGGTGGCGCGCGGGGCCGCCTTCGGCGACCTCGATAACGACGGTCGGCCCGATGTCGTGATCTCGGTGATGCGGGGAAAGCCGCTCTACCTGCACAACGAGAATGTCGCGACGGGGCACTGGCTCGGCCTGACTCTGCGTCCAAAGAACGGAGCCGCCTCCGCCATCGGCGCCACAGTGTGGGTCACCGCGGACGGCAAGACCCAGCGCCGGGACGTTCGGGCCAACGCCAGCTATGCGTCCTCGAATGACCCACGACCTCTCTTCGGCCTGGGTCCCGCCACGAGGGTCACACAGATCAAGGTCCGCTGGCCCAATGGGAAGACCTCCGAAGTGGTTCCGACTCAGATCGACGAGTACCTGACCATCACCGAATAGTCCCCCCGGGCGTGAACTCCCCACTCCGGAACAAGGGCCGTCTCGGTCTGCGAGGAGCTCTATGCGGAGGCGAGACGGGGTAGGCGGTCGGCCAGGCGGGTGAGGATTTCGTAGGGAATGGTGCCTGCGAGTTCGGCAAGCTGGGTGGCGGTGATTTCGTTCGGGCCGCGCCGACCCAGGAACGTGGCGGTGTCGCCCGGGAGGACGTCGGGCAGGTCGGTCACGTCGAGCATGGTCTGATCCATGCAAACTCGGCCGCGAATGGGAGCGATGCCGCCGCCAACCAGCGCAAAGCCCCGGTTTGAGAGCGCCCAGGGCACGCCGTCGGCGTAGCCCAGCGCCGTAACCGCAATGCGGGAGTTTCGCTGGGGAACCCACGCTCCACCGTATCCGGTAGCGCGGCCCGCCGGTACCGGCTTGATCTGCAGGATCCGAGCGTGCACGGATGCCACCGGGAGAGGTCGGAACGGGAGTGGGCCCTCAGCCGGCGGAACGCCATAGGTGATGAGGCCCCCGCGGACCCAATGGAGCCGCGAGGGCGGAAACCGAACCGCCGCAGCGCTGTTGGCGGCGTGCAGCACCACGCCGGGAAACTCTTGTCCGGTGGCTTCCACCAGCGGTTTGAAGCGTGACCACTGCACGGCCGTGGCCTCGGGGGAGTGGTCTGCCGATGCGAAGTGGGTCATCACACCGGCCAACTCCAGACCCGGTTGTGCGATCAGTCGCCGGCAGAGTTCCATCACATCCTCAGGCTCAACGCCGACGCGACCCATCCCGGTGTCCACCTTCACATGGATCCTCGCCGGGCGCCCGTGGGTCACTGCCGTGCGGGAGAGTTCGTCGAGCACCTCGCCGCGGAGGGCCACGGTCTCGAGATCCGCTTCCACAGCCACGGCTGCTTGCTCGGCAATCAGTGGGCTCAGCACCAGGATTCGCGCCGTCAGGCCGCTCTCGCGGAGAGCTAGACCTTCCTCCACCCGCGCAACGGCCAGCCCGGCGACTCCGGTTTGAACTGCGGCGTGAGCGATCGGGAGCAGCCCGTGGCCATAGGCGTTGGCCTTGACGACCGCCAGGACCGGACAACCCGCCGCGGTGGACAGGGCCTTCAGGTTAGCCCGGTAGGCATCCAGGTCGACTTCAACCCAGGCTGTGGGAGGGGGTCTCATCCCGCGACGCCCGCCAGTTCTTCGGCGACCTGCGAGACCACGGGATCGGTGAGCAGGCAGGAGAGCACCTTGCTCACCCCCCGCTCCTCCATCGTTACGCCGTAGAGGATGTCGGCGCGCTCCATGGAGGCCCGGTTGTGAGTGACCATGATGAACTGGGTCTTTCCCGAAAAGTCCCGCAGCACGTCGCAGAAGCGGCCCACGTTGGCCTCGTCGAGAGGAGCGTCCACCTCGTCGAGCACGCAGAACGGGCTTGGCCGGACGTGCATCAGCGCAAACAGGAGCGCCGAGGCGGTCATCGCACGTTCGCCACCCGAGAGAAGCAGTAGATTCTGGCGCCGTTTGCCCGGCGGCTCCACAAAGATGTCGATGCCGGTGTTCAGCACGTCGTGGGGATCCGTCAACACCAGCTCGGTGGTTCCGCCCCCGAAGAGCTTTTTGAACATCTCGTCGAATGCCGCGGCGATCCTATGGAACGCCGTGAGGAAGTTGTCCCGGCTCAGCGCATCCAGTTCGCGGATCACCTCCTCAAGCTGAATCCTCGCGGTTTCCAGGTCCGTGTTCTGCGCGGAGAGAAAGTCCCAGCGCTCGCGGGTGGTCTGATACTGTTCTTCCGCCTCCAGGTTTACCACTCCCAGGGAGCGGAGTTGGCGCCTCAGGCGAGCAATCTCCGTCTCGGGATCTCCCAGTCCGGCCAGTGTGGCCTCGGCGTCAGCGGGATTCCATCGTTCGAGCAGCCGTGCCACAGTGGGTGGAGCGTCCTCTTCCTCAGGCTGCTGCGCCCCATCCGAGCCGGACGCGGGACCCGGCCCACGGGACCGAGCCCGACCACCGGAGAGGGTTCGGCTGTTCACGGCATCGAGCCACTGCCGGTTCGACTGATCCCGGCGGGCGCTGACGGCGGTCCACTCCACGTGCGCTCGATGGCCCCGATCCACCACCTCTCGCAGCCGCTGGCCCAGTTCTCGAGCCCGCGTGGCGGCGGCATCGAGCGAGAGTGAGAGCGCGGTGCGTTCCGCAGCCACCTCCGACAATTCGTTCCGCGCCCGTTCCGCGTCGCTGTGCGCCTTCTGCAGCGCCTCGTCGATCGGGGAGAAGTCGAGCTGCTGCTGATCCCGCTCGGCGGTGAGAGTCTGTTCCTCCCTCCTGCGGTCGAGCTGCTGTCGCTCCACGTACGCGAGGCCATCCTTCTGGCGGCGAAGCTGTCCCTCGGCTTCCCGCACTCGTTCCTGGAGCGTGGCGGCTCGCACTCGGCTGTCGGAGACGCGTTTCTCGGCTGCTCTGCGCGTCTCGTCAAGGGATCTCACCTCCGTCTCGAGCTTTCGGATCTCGGCGTCGTCATGCGCGGCCGGGGAGATCTCGCCATCCGGTCTCGGAGTCGCTTCGAGGGCGGTGCGGGCAGCAGCCAGGTCTCGCTCGATCCGCGTCGTCTCGCCGCGCGCCCGGTCCTCACGGGCCTTAAGGCGCGAAAGTTCCTGTTGCACCCGCTCGCGGTCTCGTACCAGAGCGTGGGCCTCGGCTCGGAGCCGCTCGGCGCGGGCCTGCTGCTCCCGCAGGGTGGTCTGACCGTTCTTCAGCGCATCCTCGGCCTTCTGCAATTCAGCCGTCGCGGCGCTTCGCGCGGCATCTCGCTCAGCCATGCCGCCCTGCAGCGCCTCGATTTCGCGACGTCGGGCCAGAAGGGCCGCCGTATCGGACGACCCCCCGGCGCCGGCGCCGACCGCTCCCTGCCCGGTCATCCACTCCCCGTGCGGGGTGACCCAGAGGTCTACGGACTCGGCCTCTGCGGGATCGGTCAGCCGTACCGCATCCAGATGATCGACGACCCTCACGTGCGCCAGCAGCGCCGTCGCCCATGCGGCTCCGGGAGTCGGGTCCGCGGCGGAGAGTCCGAGCGCCTCTGCCAGAGTGCCGTGCCGGACTTCAACGGTCCGAGTGGGTCGAGTGGGGAGGAGCACGGCGCTCTTCTTGCGCTCCTTCAGCCACCGGAGCGCGGGCAGCACGCTCTCTGAGTCCTGGGCGATCAGCGCCTGAGCACACGCTCCGAGCGCAACGACAACGGCCTGCTCGAGGCCGGGCGGCACCCTCAGGTGATCGGTGAGGGGGGTCCAGCGACCCGGCGCCTGCCCACGGCCGGCCGCCTGGAGGAGATCCCGCGAGCCGGGAGCCAGCCCTTCCGCCCGCTGATCGAGTTCCGCCAGCGCCTGAATGCGGGCGAGCAAACGGCTTCGATCGCTTTCCGCGGCCGCGAGAGTCTGGCGTGCTGCCGTGACGGCCTGTTCCAGGGGTCGCTGTGCCGCGGAGCAGCGCTCCGACTCCAGCCGCGCGGCCTCCCGTTGAGCCGCGGCTCCGGCCGAGAGCTGCTCCGTCTTGAGGGCGTCCGCTTCCAGGCGGATGCGCTCATCCTCGGCTTCTTTCAGCGCGGCATTCCCGCGGGCCTGCTGATCTTCCAGACTCTGCACCCGCGAACTGCGAGACGCGAACTGGGTTTGAAGCTCCGCCCGCCGGCGCTCGGCTGCCAGGCGGCTTCGCTGCACGGCGTCGAGTTCCGCCGCGCGCTTCTCATGCGCCTGCCGCGCCGCCGTAGAGCGCTTCTCGGTCTCCGCAGCCGTGGCTCGGGCTTGTTCCAGTTCTGCTCGGATCCGAGCTTCTTCTGCGACCGCCCGTTCCAGGCGGGCCTGTTGATCGGTGAGGCGCTGTGCGATTTCCTTGAGGTCGCGTTGGGCCCCGGCAAGACGCCGGTTCAACTCTCCTGCGCGCGCCTCCGCACGTGCTTTTCGGCCCTCGAGATCACTTGCCTGAGCCACTGCCGTTCTCTCGGCTTCCCGCAAGGACTCGGCTCGGGCCTCCAGGTCGCGCATGCCGTGGCGTGCAGTCGCCTCCGAGGCCTGAACCTCGTTTTGCTCCTTCTCCAGCCGTTCCCGTTCCTCGCGCAGTTCCTTCACCAGTCGATCGAGGGCCGAGTGTTCAGACTCAAAGCGTTTGAGACGAAGACCGTACCAGGCATCCTCCACGAGCGCCAGGCGATCAGCAATCTCGAACCAGCGACGGGCGGCGGCGGCCTGTCGCTGCAGCGGCCCGAGCTGTGCCTCCAACTCCCCGAGGATGTCGCGCACGCGCACCAGATTCTGCTGGGTGGTCTCGAGCTTTCGTTCCGACTCTCGCTTCCGAGCGCGATACTTCTGAACCCCCGCTGCCTCTTCGAAGAAGGCGCGCCGATCTTCCGAGCGTACGCTCAGCACCTGGTCGATCTCGCCCTGACCAATCATCGCGTAGGCGTCTCGCCCCAACCCGGTATCCATGAAAAGCTCGTGGACATCACGCAGCCGGCAGCCGACCTTGTTGATGAAACACTCGCTCTCGCCGGACCGGTACATCCGTCGCGTGACCGTGATCTCATTGAATCCGAGCGGCAGCCGTCCGGAGGTGTTGTCGAGCGTGAGCGACACCTCTGCCACGCCAAGGGGTCGGCGGCGGCTGTTCCCGGCAAAGATGACGTCTGAATTCGTGGCGCCGCGCAGGTGGCGGACATTGCTCTCGCCCAGCACCCAGAGCAGTGCATCGGAGAGGTTGCTCTTGCCGGACCCATTGGGCCCAATGATGCAGGTAATCCCGCGAGGGAACTCCACCACCGTGCGGTCGGCGAACGTTTTGAACCCCTGAAGGGTGAGCGACTTGAGATGCACGAACGGCCCTAGCTTCGCTGATTGGCGCGCTTTTGAAGTTGATAGAGAAGGGTGAGCGCTTCGATGGGAGTGGTGGTACTGAGATCCAGCTTGCGGAGTTCCTCCACCACGGGATGTTCGTCGAGCTCGAAGAGGGAGAGTTGCACGCGCTTGCGCTTGGCGGGCACGGCCGCCGGCTTCGGCACAGCGCCTGGGGCGCGGGCGCCCGACTCCAGCTCTTCCAGGATTTCCCGAGCACGGGCAATCACTGGCTCCGGCGCCCCGGCAAGGCGCGCCACCTGGATGCCGTAGCTGCGGTCGGTGCCGCCCTCCACAATTCGGTGGAGCCAGACGACATGGCGCTCATCCTCTTTCACGGCCGCCCGATAGTTCCGGACCCCTTCCATCCGTTCCGCCAGTTCATTGAGATGGTGATAGTGAGTGGCGAAGAGGCATCGAGCGCCGAGGGCGAGGATGTGCTCGCAAACGGCCCAGGCAATCGAGAGTCCGTCATAGGTGCTGGTTCCGCGCCCGATCTCATCGAGGATGATCAGGCTGCGGTCCGTGGCATTGTTCAGTATCGAAGCGGTTTCGGACATTTCCACCATGAAAGTGGACTGCCCGCCCGCGAGATCGTCGTGGGCGCCCACGCGCGTGAAAATGCGATCCACCACGCCGACCCGAGCCTGCTCCGCGGGCACGAAGCAGCCCGCCTGAGCCATGAGGACGATGAGCGCCACCTGGCGCAGATAGGTCGCCTTGCCGGCCATGTTCGGCCCGGTGATGATCAGCAGGCGGTCGGTCTCGGCACTGAGGTGGGCGTCGTTGGGAACGAACGGCTCCGACACGAGTCTCTCAACCACCGGGTGCCGTCCGCCGGCGATCTCGATGACAGGGCCGTCGTCCACCATCGGCCGCGTGTAGTCGAGTCGGACGGCGGTTTCGGCAAACGCTGCGATGAGATCGAGTTCGGCGATGGCGGCGGCGACGGCAAGGATCTCGGAAGCGGCTCGGGCTACGACGTCTCGCAGTTCGACGAAGAGGCGCTGCTCCATATCCTGCATGCGCTCTTCGGCGCCGAGGATCAGGGCTTCGCGCTCCTTCAACTCCGGCGTGATGAATCGCTCGGCGCCTGCCGTGGTTTGCTTCCGGATGTAGTTGTCGGGCGCCAGGGCGAGGTTGGCTCGAGTGATCTCGATGTAGTAGCCGAAGACGCTGTTGTAGCCGACCTTCAGGCTCTTGATACCGGTCCGCTCGCGCTCGGTGGTCTCCAGGCCGGCGATCCACTCCTTGCCTTCCCGGCTGGAGTTTCGAAGATCGTCCAGGTGGCTGGAATAGCCTTCTCGGATGATGCCGCCCTCTCTCACGGTGTTCGGCGGCTCATCCACCAGCGCCGCGTCGAGGCGATCCACCAGTGCGTCCAGCGGCTCCAGACGCTCCACGACCTGACGCGTATGCTCGGAGGAGCAGGCGTCGGAGGCGCTTCTCAGATCCGGAACGCGATGGAGTGAAGTCCGCAGGGAGCCGAGATCTCGAGGGCTACATGTGCCGGTAGCGGCCCGGCTGGCGAGACGTTCCAGGTCGGCGATGCCCTTCAACAACTCGCGGATGTCTCCCCGAAGGAGTGCGCTTCGGGTGAGTTCCTCTACGGCGTCGAGGTGGGCGTTGATCCGGCGCGGGTCGACAAACGGCTGTTCGAGGCGGCGCCTAAACAACCGGCCTCCCATCGGAGTGGAACTCGAGTCCAGCGTTGCGAGCAGAGAGCGCGCCTTCTGGCCATCCCAAACCGTCTGCGTGAGCTCCAGATTTCGGCGCGCTGTGGGATCCAGGCCCATGTAGGAGTCGATGCTGTAGGTGGCCAGCGATCGGAGGTGTTTGCCCGCCTCAATGTGCCGTCTTCCGAGATAGGCCAGCACCAATCGCGCCGCCTCCTGAGCGAGCGGCAGATCCTCACAGCCGAACCCACGCAGGCTGTGGACCTGGAAGTGTTCGAGCAGGAACTCCTTTGCGCTCTTTCTACCCAGCGCCTCGGGCTCCACGCACGTGAGAGTCCACCCGCGATCTTCTCCAAGCCAGGCCGCCCAGGACTCGTGAAGCGCCCGAGGAAGCAGCAGTTCACGCGGACTGAGGCGCTCCAGTTCATCCGTGAGCCGCCGCGCCGCGGCAGTTCCACGGATGTGGGTGACGGCGAACTCTCCGGTTGAGACATCGCACACGGCCAGTCCGAACTCGGCACGGTCGCGGTCGGGATCCGACGCGGCGAGAGCAACGAGATAGCTGTTCGAGCGGGCATCGAGCATCGAGTCGTCGAGCACCGTGCCCGGCGTGATGACGCGGGTGACCTTGCGCCGCACGATCCCCTTCGCGAAGCGGGGATCCTCGATCTGCTCGCAGATCGCGACGCGATGGCCGGCGGCTATCAGCCGGGCGACGTAGCGTTCGGCGGCGTGGTGGGGCACGCCGCACATGGGGATGCGCTCCCCCTTCTGCTCGCGACCCGTCAGCGTAATCTCGAGGACGGCGGATGCGACCTCGGCATCCTGGCCGAAGAGTTCGTAGAAGTCACCCAGTCGGAAGAGCAGAAGCACATCCGGGTACTGCTTCTTGATCTCCCAGTACTGCTTCCAGAGCGGCGTTAGCTGATCATTTGCGGGGGGCATGAACTCTTGGTTGAGACGGCGTGCTCGACCCAGTTTAGCCCACCGCGACCCTGTGGGTCCAAATCCGAGCCGAACTCACGGCTGCCGCTGCGTTACCCAATCCAGGATCGCGTCTGCCGCGACTTCGTGTCCGCCCCGATCGAAGTGTCCGTCGAACGGTACGTAAAGGCGCCACTCGCCCGCCGATCGCCGCTTTCGGAGCGCCGGAGTGAGGCTTCTGAAATCGATTCGCGCAGTCCGACAGAACTGTGTGATCCGCGATTCGAAATCGTGAGGGGAGTCTTTCAATCCTCCCGGAAGGTACTGGCTGCGCACTTCGGGCATGGAGAACTGGTACACGTCCGGCTGCACCCGGATCTCCACGGGAACGAACAATACGAGGAGCCGCACACCGGCCGCGGCGCAGCGACCGCGGCCGTCACGAAGGGCAGACTCCACCCCCGCCAGCGCTCCGGGGATCTCGTTCCGCACGTCGGGCAGGTACGGGGCAAGTCGCGACGTTTCGCGAAATCCACCCTGGGGGAGGCGCCGACTCACTCCCGAATTGGCCTTCGGCGGGTTTCCGAGCCAACTGAGGAGGGGGGAGTACGCCGTATACTGGAGGATGGGGCTCATAGCCTGGACGGCCGGGTTTTTCCGCCATCTCAGAAAGCGAACCGTGTCTGCAAGGTCGCTTCCCTCGTAGAGTTGCCAGACGATCCACTTCGGAACAGTCGGCGATAGACCGTACGCTCGCAGCACATCGAGTTCCTGGGGAGGGCCGTAGCCGGAAGCGCCGAGATTCTCAACGGCCGCGCCCAGTTGCATCCCCACGCGGCTGACGAAAGTCTCCTCTAGAGGGACCTGAGGCGCCTCTGTGAAGGAGTCTCCGATGACTTTGCCGACCGGAGGCGGCGCTTTCGGTGGGTTTCGGAAGCCACGGCTGTCTCCCTCGACTCGGAACCGAAGCGCTTCATCGCCATCGGCGCCATATCGCGTGCGCTGAACGGCGGTGGAGATGAAAGGCTTCCGTCTCCAACCGAGGACGGGATCAGGCAGATCGTCTTGACCCGAACTCCCCATTACCTCCATCCGGTAATCTCGAGGGGAAAGGAGCGCCACCGCGGCATCAACCGCGAAGAGAGCGCCGAACCCCGTCACGAATGCGATGCCGAGCCTGATTCCAAGACGTCGTCGATGGGCGGGCGGGGCCATGGACACCGAGGTTGAGAGCATCGCCGCAGCCAGAGCGGGAACGCCGACGTACAGGTCGATCACGCGAAAATGGCCGTGTACGTAGGCTCCGCGAGGGCGAATCATCGGCCAGCCGAGGAAGTATCCGGCGATCAGGAGACAGGTCAGCGGGAGGATCCAGCGACCCAGGGCCAATTTCATGGTAGCTCTCGGGACGAACCCATGGAGATGCGGCGAACCCGCCACGCCGACGCAGAGCAGCAGTTCGGGGGAGTGCTCTCGAAGTTGTGATAATGGTATCAGGCGCCACTGCGGCGAGGTGACCGCCGGAATGAAGCCACCGCGTTGGGGGATCTCCGAAGTCCACCCCCGGCGAGGGTCAGACGGCCCTGGGAGCGTGGATCCGCACCCTCAGGGTCGATGGGTTCCCAACCAGTTCAGAATGACCTCCGCCGCGACTTCGTGTCCACCCCGATCCAGGTGGCCGTCGAACGGCACGTAGAGGTGCCACTCCCCGGCAGTTCGCCGTTTGCGGAGAGCCGGAGTGAGGCTCCTGAAGTCTATTCGCTCGGCCCTGCAGAAGCGAGCGATCTGAGACTCGAAGTCGTCGGGCGCGTCGATGCGGCCCCCGGTAGTAAAGATGTCTCGAACCTTCGGGCTCGGGAAAACGAGCAGATCGGACTGAACCCGCATCATGTTCGGAATGAAGAGGACCAGGAGTCGCGCCCCGGCGGCGCGGCAACGGTTCCGCCCCTCTTGCAGGGATGCCTGAACCCCTTCCATCGCACCTGGCAGGGTGTCGGGCGCCGTTGGGACGTACGGGGTGAGCCGGACGGCCCCCCGAAGCCGTCCCCCCGGGAGACGCTGCAGGACGCCCAGGCCGGGTGTGCGCTGCTTGCCGATCCACCGCAGCAGGGGCGAATACTCGATGTAGCGGACAGACAGGGGGACCGCCGGCGTCGATGGGTTCCGTCTCCACTGCAGGAAACGCACGGTGTCTGGGAGGTCGTTGCCCTCGTAGAGCTGCCACACCACCCACTTCGGCGGGACACCTCGAAGCGCGAACCGCTTCAGGACTTCCAACTCCTGCGGCGGGCCGTAGCCGGAGCGTCCCAGATTCTCCACCTCGACGCCCAGGCGCTCTCCGACTCGGGCGGCAAAGCACTCCTCTCGCGGCGCCTCGGAGGCTTCGGTGAAAGAGTCACCGATCACCGCTCCCACTCGCGGCCCCGACAGAGGCGGATTTCGGAAGCCGTTTGCATCGCAGGCGTACCGGAAAACCAGTTGCTCGTCGCCGTTCGCAGTGTAGCGTGTTCGGCGCACGGTGCTGGAGGCAAACGCCTTTCGCCGCCACCCCAGCACGGGATCCGGCTCGTTGTGGAGACCGGGCGAGCCCATCACGTCTGTCCAGAAGTCGTGCGGCGCCAGGAGCGCGAGGGACCCGTCGGCAACCAGCAGAGCGCCGAACGCCGACACGGACGCGGTGAACAGCTTGAATCCCAGGAGTCTGCGGCGCCGCTGCGGCGCGAGCGCGACGCCAGCGGAGAGGATGGCGGAGACGAGGGCCGGCGCCCCGAGGTAGAGATCCAGCACTCGATAGTGGCCGTGCAGATACGCGCCCCGCGGCCGAATGAGGGGTAGGGCCAGCAGGTAAACCGCCGCGATCAGAAAGAGGGCCGGGGCGATCCAACGTCCAGCCTGTCGGCAAATCAGAGCGCGACGGTTCAGGGAATGCCTACGGGGAGGGGGCGGCGGCGGTGGTCAGAGCGGTGCCTTCAACAATGGTGGGCGAACCCGCCGCGACCACCTCGCTGCCGGCGCTGAGGCCGGAGAGCACCTCGGCATACTGATCGTCGACCAGACCGACGCGGATCAACTGCCGCCGCGCGACCTGACCCCCGCCCTCTTCCGAGGCGATCAGCCAGACGTAATTGTCGCCCGACTCGGTCAAGACAGCGTCCTTGCGAACGGCGAGCACGCTTCGCCTCAGGCCCACATCCACGAGCGCACGCCCAAACCCACCCGGTGGAAGGGTGAGCCCCGGCGCCCGAACGGCGATCCGCGCCCGGAACGAGCGACTGGTACGATCCGCGACGGGGATGATCTCGGTGACGGAGCCGGACAGCTTCTTGCCGGCCAGCGAATCGATGGCGACTTCCGCCTTCTGGCCCGGGCGGAGAGATCCAGCGTCCAGTTCCGGGACCTGGACTTCGAGGAAAGTCTCATTCAGCGCCACCAGATTCAGCAGCCGGCTGCTGCGCGTCACCATCTCTCCGGGACCGACTGCCCGGCTGGAGACCACGCCGTCCACAGGCGCCCGGATGATGTAGTCGGCAAGCTGAGCTTGATAGAATTGCACGTCAGCTTCTGCTTGGATCAGCGCGGAGCGGGCCGCCGAGACTTCGTCGAGCGTGATCTTGTCCTGGACCAGCCCGACTTCGGCGGTGCGGACCACGGCCTCGGCCTGGGCCACCGCATTGCGGGCGGCCGCGACGTCATCCCGGGCCACGTCGCGCTTCTGCTCATCGCTTTGCGCCATCACGAGATTCCGTTGAGCCGCGGCGAGCTGTCCTTCAGCAATGCGCACTTCTTCCGGGCGAGAGCCCTCCCGTGCCAGCTCCAGCTTCTCTTTCGCCGCCGACACTTCACTCTCGGCGACCCGCTCCTGTGCCTGCATCGACTGGAAGCGCCGATCGGCATCATCGACTTCTTCCCGAGCGACGGCATCCTGCCGGAAGAGCTGCCTGCGACGCTCCAGCACCTGGCGGGCGTTCGAGGTCTCCACCTGTGCCTGGAGGAGCCGCGTCTGGGATTGCTCCACCGAGATCTGCGCCTGTCGAAGCTCTTGCTTGCGGGTCAGGTCTCGGGCAATGGAGAGACGCTCTGTCGCCACTCGAACACCGGATTGGGCCGTCTCGACCGCGATGCGGGTCTGGGTGTCCACCAGCTTGATGTTCGTCTCGGCCTGTTGGAGTCGGCTCCTGGCGGTGGAGAGCGCCGCCCGAGCCCGCTCCAGCTCGGCCTTCGCCGTCTGGTCCTTGAAGCTGCCCTGGTTGCCGGCGAGGGAGAGGCGTGCCTGGGCGGACGCCCGTGCGGCGCGGGAGCGGGCGAGCTGGGCCCGAGCTTCGCGGTCATCGAGGAACACCATCGCAAAGCCGCGGCGTACTCGATCGCCTTCCTTCACGCGAACTTCCCGAACCCGCCCTTCGATCCGAGACCCAATCTCGATGTCATTGTCGGTTCTCAGGCTTCCGGAGGCTTCCAGAATCTGGCGGATGTCCCGGCGAACCACGGAGACCGCCACGACCGGCACGGCCTGACTCGGTCTCTTCTTTGCCTCACCGCCGGCGGAGCCCACCACGGAGCCGCCTGACTGCGCGGGACCCTCCACCCGTTTGGAGTTGCCGAGCACGACAAAGGCGGCGATCAGGACCCCGATGATTCCAGCGAACGCGGCGAAACGCTTCATAACCCACACCGGCCAATGACCGGCCCCAAAACCGGCGCCCAACGTGAGCGCCCTTGGCAACTTCACGACTCCCGCCTCCGGAATCCTCGGTTGGGGTGTTGGGTTTAGAAGGCAGGCCGCCTTTTCCGTCTTGGTGTGACGTCCCGTCGCTGCCCGTTGACTGAGCAGGTTCCTGGTTGAGCGCCGTCGAATCGGACGTCCGGACCGTACACCGGTTCTGCGTGCGGCCAGACGGCGCCCGTGCAGGCGGGCAGCGGGGAACGTCGATGTTTCGAAATCTGTCGCCCGGAGCACTGGGCATCAAATGTGACTGGGTGGAGGGTCTGGACCTCGCCCGCGACGCCGGATACGACGGCGCCGATCTGAACATTCTGGAAGCGCGCCGCATCGCGGACGAGCAGGGCGTGGATGCCGTGAAGGAGCTCTTCGCTTCCCGCGGATTGAAGATCGGCGGGTGGGGACTTCCCGTGGCCTGGCGAGGCCCGCTGCCCCAGTTCTACGAGCAGCTCTCCCGGCTTCCGGCGCTCGCGGAGTTTGCGGCCGAACTGGGCTGCCGCCGCGTCACCTCAGGCATCGGCGGGTGGCACGACACTCTGCCGCGCCAGGAGAACTGGGATCTTTGCGTGTCCCGGCTGAAGCTGGTGGCGCCTATCCTGAACGACCACGGCCATCGCCTCGGGCTGGAGTTCATCTCTCCTCGAACCAGTCGAGCCGGGAAGAAGTATGGCTTCGTCTACTCCATGGATGGGATGCTGGCGCTCTGCTGCGCGGTCGGCACGGGCAACGTGGGGCTGTTGTTCGACGTGTGGCACTGGTACTGTGCCTGCTCCACCCTGGACGATGTACGCCACCTGACGGCTTCGGATGTGGTGTATGTGCACATCAATGATGCCCCGGTGGGAATCGATGTGCTGGATCAGATGGATCTCCAGCGCTGCCTGCCCGGCGAAACCGGGGTGATCCCCAATGTGGAACTGCTGCAGATTCTGAAGGGGATGGGATACGACGGTCCGGTGACGATCGAGCCCTTCAACCAGAAGGTGAAGGACGCCATCGCGGAGAGTCCGCTAAAGGCGGCGGTGATGGCCCGAGAAGCGCTGGACGGCGTCTGGTTGGCCGCCGACATCTGATTCGGCGTTGTCTATCAGATCCCTGGTTGCACTGGTGCGCTGGAGGAGAATGCTTTCCAACCAGCGCTCCGTCTCCCGGGGTGTGTGAAACCGCAGAACCTGGAGGTGAGTCCAGCGGGGATCCGCGAGGCGTCCGGGCATCAGCCTTCTGCGCCGGGAATAACTGCGAAGCAGCCAGAGGAGGATGGACTCGCGACTCAGTGCCATCTTGAGCGACTCCCGGTTGCCGTGCCAGAGGGGCTCCTGCGTTACGATCCGTCGGACGGTTCTCTTCAGGAGACGGACCGCGTTCACGCTGAACGCATAGTCCAGCCAGATCAGCGTCTCGGCGCGGCCCCAGACGATGTCCTGAAGGAGGGTGTAATTGCCGTCGGCCACCCACCGATCTCCGCTGAGCCGCTCATCCGCCGCGGCGCGGAACTCAGCGTCCGTGGTCTGCTCCCAGTTCTCGCGGAACCGAAGCGAGTCCAGTTCCACCCAGGGCATCCCACGCGCCGCGGCGAGCCGGGCCGCGAGGGTGGACTTCCCGCTGCCGGTGGTGCCGGTGATGACAATTCGATTTCCGCAGAGACGAGTTGGATTGCCCGCTGCGGCTGCTGGCGGCTGTGTCATAGCAGAAGATCGGACTCGGGCCACCCACCAGAAGTTGCGCCGTCGAACCGGAAGTCGCGGCGCCTCTCTGCGTGGGAGAGCCCTCAGCCGGACGCGCTGCGCTCGTGGAGTTCTCGCAAGATTCTAAGCTGGGACCGCGCTTCGTCGGGTGTGAGCGAGCGGGTGCCGCCGCTCAATCGAGGGGTGGCTGGGAGCGGCAGCCCCTGGTCCTGGCACTCCTGTACCCAGAGGCCGAATTCGCGCCAGAAGACATCGTGTCCTGAATCCTCCGGGGCGCGCATGAAGCCTGCCAGGCGCAGCGCCTCCTCGGCGGCGCGGCGGGCAATCTCCACGCGCTCATCCTCTGGGGGCGGTTCCTCCCCGAAGCCGGCGAGTTCCAACCACTCGGCCCGGTCGAGTTCATAGGCCTCGATGAATCGCTCCACCAACTCCCGCCCGGGCCGCGCCTGGCCCCGGGCGATCTGTCCGACGTAGGATTGGGTGCACCCGATGCGCCTGGCCATGGCGAATTGGGACGACTCCCGCGACATCACTTCCTTAAAGCGGCGCGAAAACTCGGGGTTGGGTTGTCGGGAGGGTTGGTGCATGCGGGCCGGATCGAACGCGGTTCCTTGATGTGGTAATCTCGGCTATCACAAACATCGGGAAGGGTGCCGCACATTCGGCCGACAATTCACTGTGCGGCCTCTCGCCGGCAGCGGCTACGGGTTATCCCGGGTGATCGGGTCCCCGACCGGATGCCCTCGTGGTCGGAGCCCGTGGCGTGGCTGCCCGAGGGCGATCCATCCGGCGAGGCGTCTACCGACGGAGCGTAGTTTAGTGAGGCAGGACATCAGATGATCTCTACCGATTCCATCGCCGGTTGGCTCTCCCGGCTGGTGCGCATTCCCAGCGTCAATCCTGCCCAGGCGGGACCGCGCGCCGGCGAGCCGGGAGAAGCCCGGATCGCCGCGGCGGTTGCCCAGTGGTTTGCGGAGCTCGGCGGAGAAGTGCACATCGAGGAGAAGCTCCCGGGCCGGCCGCTGGTGTGCGGGATCTGGCCGGGCCGGACCGATCGATTGGCGGCTCTCGACGTGCATCTCGACACGGTGGGCGTGGAGCAGATGCTCGGAGATCCGTTCAGCGGAGAGGTGCGCGACGGCAAGGTCTACGGGCGCGGCGCGGTAGACACCAAGGCCTCTCTCGGGGTGGCGCTGGCGCTGATCGAGCATCTCCAGAAGTCGGGTCGCCGGCCCGGCCCGGGTCTCCTCATCGCCGCGAGCGTGGATGAAGAGGTGGGAGCGCAGGGGGCGCCGCAGTTCCGCGACTGGGTTCGGGCACAGGGCCTGCAGATTCACCAGCTTGCCGTGGCGGAACCGACGCTTTGCGGCCCCGTTATCGCTCACAAAGGTGGAGTCCGGATTCAGTACCACATTCAGGGAGAACCGGCGCACTCGGCCCAGCCCCATAAGGGCAAGAATGCGATCACGGCAGGCGCGCATTTGATCGCCGCCCTGGCCGAAGAGCACGACCGTCTCCAGCGAGAACCGACTGAGGTTCCCACCGGACCCCCCACGCTCACCGTGACCGGTGTTCGAGGCGGATCGGGCACCAATGTGGTTCCGGCCGAGTGTGTGGTGACTGTGGATCGGCGATTGATACCGGGAGAGGATGGGCCGGCCGTAGCGGCGGCGCTCAGCCGGCTGGGAGAGAATGCCTGTCCGCTCCCCGTTCGCGCCGAAGCGCCCCTCATCTTCACCCCGTTCTGGCAGCCCGCGGAGAGCCCGTGGATTCAGCAACTGTCGGAGTGGTCCGGCCGAGCCGCCGCTGCCGTTCCCTATGGAACGAACGCGTGGGCGTATGGGGGCCTGGCGGAGGAGTGCGTGATTATCGGGCCCGGGTCCATCGATCAAGCCCACGGCGTCGTGGAATGGGTGGAGCTGAGCCAGTTGGAGAAGATCGCCGGAATCTACGCTCGCTGGTGGGAGCTGTAGTTCGAGGTAGCGGTGACGGTGCCCGGACCTTGAAAAAAAATTCAGCTCATCCGGGAACCAAATTGTGCGCCGGGGCACTTGATCCCGATGAAGTGACGCGGAGAGCCCGGCCGATGGAGATGCCGGGGCCGACCCGCTCGCTATCGGGAGAAGTAGGAATGCTGCGACGAATTCTCACGCTCTGTGCCGCGCTGGCGGTGGCCGGAACGACACTGGTCTCGCCGGTTCAGGCCCAGGACAAGGGGAAGATGGCCCCCGCCGATCACGGCAAGATGGCCGCGAAACCCCACGGCAAGATGGCCGCGAAGGCCCATGGGAAGATGGCCGCGAAGGCCCATGGGAAGATGGCGGCTAAGGGCGGCAAGATGGCCGCGGACCACAAGGCGGAGAAACCCGGCAAGTAGCCGACGAGTTCCGCGTCCGCCGCATCCCCGGATCGCGCTGCAGAGCGGTCCCGGGATCTGAACCGCAGACCAGTCGCACAGACTCCTCATCGCGGGGGGCGCCACGCACGGGCGACCGTCAGGCCCGAGCAGTCGCCTTTCCGAAGCGACCGATGCCCCAGCCCACTACCACCCCCGTATAACCCGCCAGCTTGATCCAGCCGAGCGCCGTGGTGATTCCCACGTCGGTAAACTGAGCCGCCCCGGCGTTGGCCTGTCCCATCATGGATAAGGGAACCAGCACGAGAGCCAGTCCCGACAGCACGAGCCCCGCCGGCGTGCTCCAGCGCGCTCGCTGCCGGATACCGTACGCCGCTGCCCCGACTAGCAGCGCCCACCCTGCGCCCGTGAGTCCCGAAACCAATCGTTCCGCGGGGGACGAGTAGGCGACGGAGGCCGCCGCCTCCAACACCTCACAGACGAACGCAAATGCGATCCCGAACAGCATCATCCGCCAGCCGGGCTCGCCGGAGCGGGGGTTCGACGCCGCGGGCGCCTTCCGATTGTTAGACATCTTACAGTTGAAAGCCGCGTTCCTTGACGCTCTTAGACCCCATCAGTATAATTCGACGATATGCCCGGACATCCGTCCGTGGTCTTGTTTTTCTGGAACGGCGGATCTGGAACGGCGAATGAAGAACGGCCTCACCTTCCTCGCACTGGTGGTCCTGGCGGCGGTCGCCGGATGGTACAGTCTCTCGCCCCAGTTCCCGTTCCAACTTGGTTTGGATCTCCGGGGCGGGATGCGGGTTACGCTGGAACCGGACGAGTCCAAGACGCCGGCCACCGAGACCATCACCCCGGAGACGATCAACGCGGTCAAGAACGTCCTTGAAAACCGCGTGAACTCCTTCGGTCTTTCCGGCGCGGATGTTCGCGTGAAGGGGGACCGTCAGGTCCTGATCTCGCTGCCGGGCGCCTCGAACAAGGAAGACGTGCTCAAGAGCCTCACCTCGGTGGCGCAGCTTGAGTTCCGGCATCTCAACAACGCCCAGAGCAAGAACAACCCCGGCGCCCGTTATCGGATGACGGTGAAGACGGGCAACGCCTCCAAGGGCGAGCCGGACAGCTATTCCTTTACAGATAGCGCCGACGGCGACAAGGCGGTCGATCAGGCGATGGTGATCGCCGCGGCGCCGTTGATCCTTCGTGGGGACTCGCTGAAGCCTGAGTCCCGTCCCGAGATCAACCCGTCGAACGGAGAGCCGCTCGTGACCTTCGCCCTGAAGGATGAGGGCGCCCGAACGTTTGCCAACTTCACCAGTGAGAACCAGGGCGAGATCCTCGCCATCGTACTCGACAACAAGATTGTCTCCGCCCCGAACATCGACGAGCCGATCACCGAAGGCAACGGGATCATCCGCGGCGGCTTCACGACCATCGCCGAAGCGAAGGTCCTCGCCAACCTGTTGAATTCCGGCGCGCTCCCGATCCCGATGAAGCCCGTGGAGATTCAGAGCGTGGGCGCCACGCTCGGCCAGGAATCCATCGACAAGAGCCTCCAGGCCGGGCTGGCCGGTCTTGGGCTGGTTCTTGTCTTCATGGTCTGCTACTACTGGCTCCCGGGCGTGATCGCGTGCGTGGCGCTCCTCGTCTACACCGCCATCAGTCTGGCGTTGTTCAAGGGCGTGGGCATCTTCCCTCCGATCGTGATGGATCTGCCGGGCATCACCGGCTTCATCCTCTCGGTCGGTATGGCGGTCGACGCGAACGTTCTCATCTTCGAGCGCCTGAAGGAAGAGCTCCGCGGCGGTAAGGGCGTACATGCGGCGGTAGATGCCGGCTTCTCCCGAGCGTTTTCCTCCATCCTCGACTCCAACGTGACCACCTGGATCGTCTGCTCGATCCTGGTCTGGCTGGGGACGCCCATCATCCGGGGCTTCGCCATCACGCTGGCGTTGGGTGTCGCCGTTTCGATGTTCACGGCGATTACCGTGACCCGCACGATCCTTCACCTCGTGATGTCGCAGAGCTGGGCCCGAAACGAAAAACTCTTCGGCCTGAATGTCGGCTGGCTCCAGTTGGTGTTCCCCGCCTCCCGCGATGGAGCGATCCTCAAGGTCTTCGATAAGCGACGAATCTACTTCGGCTCCACGATTTTGCTGTCCGTGCTCGCGCTGATCTTCATCGCGATGACGCCGTTCGGCAAAGGCCTCCAGACCGGCATCGACTTCACCGGCGGATCCGTGATCGAGGCGGCGTTCCGTGCCAATGATGTCACCCGAGAGCAGATCGTCGGCGTGCTGAGCAAGAACGGCGTCGAGGACGCCATTGTCTCGGTGGGCGCCAGCGAATCCCCGTGGTCGCAAGTGGTGGTGAAGGCGACGGAAGTCGACCCCGTCAATGTGGAACTTGCAAAGACACGCCTCTCCGGCGTTCGAGGGTTCGACGCGACGGCTTACACGTCTTCTCAGAAAGACAAGCAGTTCGAAGCGCGCGCCACGTTCACCCGCAAGGTCGAACAGGCCGAAGTCCTGCAGGCGCTGCAGACTCTCGGCGCGCGAGGCGAGTCGGCGCCTGTGCTGAAGGGACTCTCGGTTGCGGTGACCGAGCAGCCTCGGACCGGCAGCGCGGCGGTGAAAGTCGCCGAAATCCGCAGCCAACACCTCAGCCCCGAGAAGATGACCGCAGTCAAGGCGGAGTTGGAGCAGATCGGCGGCGGCATCATCGAGCCGATGTATCAGCAGACGACCATCGGCCCGAGCGTCGCGAAGGAAGTCACCCAGAACGCCTTCGCTTCGGTGGCCGTGGCCTCGCTGGCCATCATCCTTTATCTGGCGTTCCGGTTTGCGATCGGCGGCTTCGTCAACGGCCTGAAGTTCGGCATCTGCGCCGTCGTTGCCCTGGTGCATGACGTCGGCATTACGATCGGCCTCTTCGCCCTGATGGGAGCCGTGGCCAACTGGCAGATCGACAGCCTCTTTGTAACGGCGGCGCTGACCATTCTCGGTTTCTCGGTTCACGATACCATCGTGGTCTACGACCGGATTCGCGAGAACCTCCGGCATCGGAAGAAGGCCGAGACGTTTGCCGAGGTGAGCGACCGCTCGATCACCCAGACGTTTGACCGCTCGATCAACACCTCGCTGACCGTGCTCCTCGTGGTCTTTGCCCTCGTGGTGATGGGCGGCGATTCGGTGCGGTTGTTCAACATCGCGCTGCTCTTCGGCATCGCGATCGGAACCTATTCGTCCATCTTCGTGGCGAGTCCGCTGGTCGTGCTGATTGAGCAGAAGCTCAGCGTGCGCGAACGGGCTCTGGCCGCGGCGGGCGGGGGCAGCGTGAAGAAGCGCGACGACGTGGCACTGACGCCGGCCCGACCCCGACGGGAGACGAGTTCTCCCGCTCCGGTGAGACCGACCCTGGCATCGGCGGATGGAGAACAGCCGGAAGGCGGCGAGGACGCGGCTGCAGCCGAAGTCCGCAGCCGTCCCGCCGGAATGGCGACCGTCAAGCCGAAGAAGAAGCGGCGCCTGTAGCTCTGGAAGTTCCGAGAGGCGCCTCCCCGGAGGCGCCTCTTTTCGGAAGGCAGGCCATGCGACCTCGCTGGCTCCCCCCACCTCCCACTCCGCCCGAGGCGGCAATCCTCGCTCGATCCATCGGCGTCTCTCTACTGGTCGGTGGGTTGCTCTATTCCCGCGGCGTTCAAGATGCGGCGTCGGCCGAGCGATTCTTGAATCCACTGCTGGAACACCTTCACGATCCCTCGCTGTTGCCCGACATTGACGCCGCAGTGGATCGGCTGGCGCTTGCGGTGGACCGCGGCGAGCGGATCCTCGTTCACGGCGATTACGATGTCGATGGCGTGTGCGCCGCCGCGCTCCTCACCCGGGTGCTGCGCGTCTTGAAGGCCGATGTTCGGGAGTTTGTCCCGCATCGCATCGAGGATGGCTACGATCTGCAGCCCGAGACTGTTCGCCGGGCGGCCGCGGAGGGGACGCGTCTGATCCTCACCACGGACTGCGGCATTGTGGCGTTCGAGAGTGTCGCGCTCGCCCGAGAGCTGGGCATCGACGTGATTGTGACGGACCATCACGAGCCGGACCCCAACGGGCGTCTGCCAGACGCGGTGGCCGTGGTGAACCCGCACCGGCTGGACAGTCGCTATCCCTGGCCGAACATCTCTGGGACCGCCGTCGCGTTCAAACTGGCGACCGCCCTCGTCCGAAGGCGGGGAATTGCCACCGCGAGTTTCGCGAGGGCCTACCTCGATCTGGTAGCGCTGGCGACCTGTGCCGACTGCATGCCGCTGCGGGATGAGAACCGGGCGTTGGTGGTGCACGGGCTTCAGACTTTGCGGACCACCAACAAGCCCGGGCTGAAGGCGCTGATGAAGATTTCCCGCGTGGAGCCGGACCGCCTCAACGCGCGGAGCCTGGGCTTCGCGCTGGGTCCGCGCATCAATGCCGTCGGCCGGATGGATGCCGCGGCGCACGCGCTGGAGCTGCTCCTTACCACCGACCCGATGGAAGCGGAGCTTCTGGCGCGGCGACTGGACGACGCCAACCTCGAACGTCAGAAGGAGCAGACCCGGATCGTGACCGACGCGACGCGGATTGCGGAGCGTCACCTTGAAGATCCGGTGATGGTGCTTGCCTCACACAACTGGATGGCCGGCATCATCGGCATTGTTGCCGGGCGGATGGCCGAGGTGCATGGTCGACCGGTGGTGCTCATTGCCATCGATGAGGAGACCGGCACGGGCCGGGGTTCTTGCCGGAGCATCGAGGGCTTCGACATCCGTGACGCGCTGGAAGGCTGTCGGGAGCACCTCAACCGCTTCGGCGGACACGCGGCGGCGGCGGGTTTCGACATTCGGGCCGACCGGATCGACGCGTTCCGAGACGCACTGTGCGGTGTGGCGCGCGAGAAGATGGACGGCGAGGACCTCTCTCCGCGGCTGCGAATCGACATCGAGGCGTGTGCTCAGGTCCTCGATCTCAAGCTCGCCCAGGAGTTGGCCCGGCTGGAGCCCTTCGGGGTGGACAACCCGGAACCCCTGATTCTCTGCCGGGGGCTCGAGGTGCTGGAGCAAAAGCGTTTGCCGGGGCGATCCGAGAGCGGTTCGGCGCACATGCGGCTGAAATTCCGCGCGGGCGCTCGCGGTGGCGTGGGCGCAGTCTTCTGGCAGGCGTGGGACCGCTACGCGGCCGACTGCGCGCCGGGCGCCCGGGTGGATGCCTGCTTCACGTTGGGCACGAACACGTGGAACGGAAGCACGTCGGCACAACTGGATTTAAAGGACCTCCGTCCGGCGGAGGGTGGGTCGTTTCCGGTCGGGTGACCGGAATGGGAGTGAGACGCGAAATGGCGACCGAACAGGAAACACTTCAAGAACTGGTTGCGATGAGCCGCCGGCTGGCGGACCCGGCGCTGGACTACGTGATCCTCGGTGAGGGCAACACCTCCGCCGCGCTCGACGAGGAGTCATTCTATGTGAAGGCCTCCGGCGTCACGCTGCGCGACATCGGCGAGACGGGGTTTGTCCGGGTCGGACGTGCGCCGATCCTGGATCTGCTGGCTCGCCCCGAAGTGACCGACGACGAGGTTCGAGAGGGGATGCAGGCTGCCCGCATCAACGCGAACAGCCCGATCCGCCCCTCTGTGGAGACGCTCTTTCACGCCTACTTCCTCTCGCTCCCCGGCATTCGCTTCGTGGGCCACACCCATCCGACCGCCGTCAACTCGATCCTTTGTTCTCGCAACGCCGAGGCGCTCCTGGCGGGCCGACTCTTTCCGGATGAGATCGTCTGCTGCGGCCCCGCGCCGTGCTGGGTCCCCTATGTCGATCCCGGCCAGCCGCTCTCGCGAGCCATCCGGGAGCGCGTTGAGGCCTACATCGACACCTACAACGCCGCCCCGCGCATCGTGCTGATGCAGAACCATGGCCTCATCGCGCTGGGCCGCTCCTCCACCGAGGTCGAGCACGCCACCGCCATGGCGGTGAAGACGGCTCGCGTCCTCCTCGGCGCCGCCGCCTGCGGGGGGCCGAACTTCCTCAGTCCGGAGCAGGTCAGCCGCATCTACACCCGTCCCGACGAGAAGTATCGGGAAAAAATGATCGGCGTCGCGTAGGCGCCTTCCGACGGATGGATCAGCCTCTGAGGACGTAGCCCTGGGGACCATAGCGAAAGCCGGCGGCTTCGAGGTGGCGAGCGAGGTCGGACTCTCGCGGAGAGATGCCGTCGATCTCGCGGATGAAAAGCGAGCGGGAACTGCCCGGCTGGATCTCTGCGGCGAAGAGCGCCACAAGTCGGGATCCCCAGGGTCCCGCCAGCGCCTCCCCATCGGGGGGCGGAAAGGTCGTGATCCCGCGATCCAGGCGACCCCGCCAGGCGGCGAGGCGACCGTCGAGGAGGGCGACCACCGCCCCCGCAGCCCGCATCGGGCGGCCGCGACCGTCTCGGTCCGGCCACGGGAGCGCGGCGCCGTACGGGTTGGCCGGGTCGCACGCGGCGAGGAGCAGATCGACCGGTCGCTCGGTCGGGAGCCGCTCCGACCGGAGCCGCTCGACGGCCCCCGGGTGCGCGAACTGTGCGGCGCCCTGACCGGCCACGAAGTAGCCCCGCCGCAGCATGCCGTTCTCTTCCAACTCTCTCAGCATGGGGTAGAGTGCCGGGAAGCCGCCCGGAAAGCCCTCGGCTGCGACGGCATCGCGGGTGAGCACGCCGTGCCGGCCGACCAACGCCTCCGCATGCGCCGCGAGGCGGGCGGTGTCCGAGGCTGAGGGTCCGACGAGCGTCTCCACGAGAGACCACCGCCCGGCCGCCTCCGGCGGGATCAGAGCCCGAGCCGTGAGCACCGGCCGGAAACCGGCGCGCACCTTGCGGCGGGGATTCAGGTAGGCGCGGAGTGGTTCCAGGGAGTCGTTGGTCACCTCTCCCGCCCAGACCATTCGCCAGAGGGCCCGACAAACATCCTTCGGCGCCTCTCCGGGGGCGGCCTGGAGAAGTTGGGTGAAGAAGAGCGCTCCCCGAGTCGCCAGGGTCGTGCGGAGAGCCCGGCACAGCGGATCCTCCGGTCGGTCCGAGACGGAGTCGGCGCCGGGTCGCCGCAGGAGCAGGGGCGCCTCCTCCGCCGTGTAGAGCGCGACGCGGCCGTCCGTTTCCCCCAGCGGTTCGACGCCGACCCAGATCACCAGGCCGGAAGTGGTCAGCAGGTCGAGATCGCGCGGTTGATAGTCCGGCAGCCGCGCGGGCAAGATCCGGCGCTCCAGGTCGGACGCGGGCGTCGCCGTGCCCTGGAGCTGCCGGATCGCTTCCGCCAGAGAGCCGTCCGCGGCGCCCAACCCCTGCCACCCGGCGAGGAAGCGGGCGTAGACCTCGGGCTCCACCGGCTCCACCTCACGGCGAAGCACCGCTAGGGAGCGGCTGCGGAGCGTCCGCAGGACTCGCGTGTCGCACCACTCGGTTCCACTGCCTGCGGGATGAAACTCACCGTGCGACACCCGTCCCGCCGCCTCCAGCTCTCCGAGCGCGCCGGCGATCAACGCCCCGCCCAGCCCGAACCGGCGGGCCGGACGGGATGCCGGGAACGGCCCGCGTGTGCGAGCGTAGCGTGCGATCAACTCAGACAGGCCGCCGGCGCGCGACTCCAGAAGTTCCGCCGGCAGGTCATCGGGAAGCTCGCAGCCGAGAACGTCGCGATACCGTGCGGCATCCTCCACGGCCACCCAGCGCTCTTCGCCGCCCACGCGGAGGAGGATGATCCGGCCGTCCAGTTCCAGGTCGCGGATCCATACTCGGGATCGCTCCGGCGGAGCCTCGCACCGGTCGCAGAGTTCCTGGGTGGTGAGGTCGCCCAACCGCAGGCAGAGATCGTGCAGACCGTCCGGGCGGCGGGCCTGATAGCCCGGCTCCAGACACTGGAGCTGGCGTTCCAACAACTCCAGCGCGTCGAGATCGAGCAGTTCTCGGAGTTCCACGTCCCCCAGAAGCTCCCGGAGTTGCGCCGGATCGATGGTCAGCGCCTGGGCGCGCCGTTCCGCAAGGGGAGTGTCCTGCTCGTAGATGAAGTTCTTGACGTAGCCGAACAGCAGCGCCGAGGCGAACGGCGAGGGCGAGCGGGACGTGACCGAAACCGTTCGGACCTCTCGCGACTGGATCTGGCGGAGCAGACCCACCAGCGCCGGCATGTCGAAGACGTCTCGCAGGCACTCGCGGTAGGCCTCCAGCACGATGGGGAAGCCCGGATACTTCGACGCGGCCTGAAGCAGATCCGTGGCCCGCCGCCGGAGATGCCAGAGCGGCGTACGCTGTCCGGCTCGCTTGCGCGGCAGCAGCAGCGCTCTGCCCGCGGCCTCCCGGAAGCGGCCGGAGAAGAGCGCTGTCGCGCCGAGCCTGCGGGTGACGATCTCCTCCACCTCGTCCGGGTCCGGCAGCAGGAGGCTCAGATCCGGCGGTGACTCCGCCTCCGGAAATCGCGCCACGATGCCGTCGTCGGACCACATCACGTCGACGTTCAGACCCTTCCTCTCGGCGGCCAGCGCGGCAATGGCGGTGGCCCAGGGGGCGTTCACCTGGCTGCCAAACGGGCTGAGCAGGCAGACCCGCCAGTCGCCCACCTCATCCAGGTAGCTCTCCACAACCAGCGTGCGATCGTCGGGAACAGCGCCGATAGCGCGATGCTGATCCTCCAGATACGCGAGCAAGTTCCGCGCGGCGGTCTCGGAGAGGGCATGCTCCTCCGTCAGCAACTGCGTCGCGGCTTCCTCCGGCAGCTCCCGAAGCCGCCGGGAGAGGGCGCCGATGGCGCGGCCGAACTCCAGCGGGCGACCCGGTCCGTCTCCCTTCCAGAAGGGGAGGGGACCGGGTTCGCCCGGGGCCGGCGAGACGAGCACCCGATCCGGCGTGATCTGCTCGATCTTCCAGGTGGATGCGCCCAGCACGAAGGTTGAGCCCTCGTGCGTCTCGAAGACCATCTCCTCGTCGAGTTCCCCCACGCGGCGAGAGCCCCGGCCGGGAGAGGCTTCGTCGATCAGGTAGACCGGATAGAGGCCGCGGTCGGGGATGACTCCGCTGTTCTCCACCGCCACGCGCCGGGCGCCATCCCGCGTGGAGAGCATCCCCGCGCCGCGATCCCACGTGATGCGGGCTCGAAACTCGGCGAACTCTTCCGAGGGATAGCGCCCGGAGAGGAGATCCAGCACCGAGTGCAGCAGTCCCGGCGTGAGGCCCGAGAACGGCGCCGCCCGGCGGACCACCTGCTCCAGCCGATCCACCGACCAATCCTCCACGGCGACCATCGCAACCAACTGCTGAGCCAGCACATCCAGCGGTTGGCGTGGATAGAAGCGCTCTTCCACCCGGCCGCCTCGCATCTCCGGGACCAGGGCGGCGCAGGCGAGCAGGTCGCCCCGATACTTGGGGATGATGCGGCCCTTGCTCGGCGCCCCCACCTGATGCCCGGCCCGGCCGATGCGCTGAAGCCCGCTCGCCACACTCGGCGGCGCCTCCACCTGGATCACCAG
>SXGS01615368.1_pt1 | contig 46913 bp, 68 predicted proteins | sample 3174681 | NCBI WGS metagenome assembly SXGS01 (sample SAMN11356861, study PRJNA531348) | freshwater metagenome | isolation source: freshwater sample F1-80 | place: China: Fuxian Lake, Yuxi | collected 2017-12-25
CCGCTTTTTCCGACGGAACAGAGAGCGTCTCCGGATGTTCTCTTTTGCGAGAGATCCGCAAGCGAGAGTGAGAAACATGACACATGTGCAGAATGTTGACGGCCAGGGACAGTTGCTGATCGGCGATCGCGTATCGCCCATCAGCTATCACGTCGCAGTCGCGCGACGGGGTGAAGGCTATACTGCAAAGGTCGAGATCCAGGCGCCGCGCGACTGGCTACTCCGCCAGGGCTTCGAGACACGCGCCACTCTGGTGTTTGCCTCGGGAGAGCGAGCCGAACTCGAGCACGACGGCCGGCTCGACGTATCTGAAAGCATCAGTGTGATCCTTCAGGCCGAGCCGCTTGAATACAAGGATCGTCAGAAGCTGATCGAAGCCTTTCCCGAAGCGGACGGGGGCATACACTGACCGCGGCAGTTGATGTCTGCAAAAGATGACTGATCCGAGATGGTCCGGATGGCGTAGAAGACGCATCAAGGACAAGTCAAATTCAACATGCCAGCAATGCCCTCAAGTCGGAGGTCCACATGGAAGAACAGAAAACCTCGTCTTCGGAGACGCGACGCGACAGGACGGGCGGAATCGTACGCGACAAGCTGGACCTGCTAATGCACGAGACGCGCCGGGAAGCGGTCCCGGGGCATCTGATCGCCTTGGCCGAAGAGCTGCAATCGGCCCTCGACGAGAAGGCCGCACCCTCAAAGAAACCTGCCTGATTCCTCTCGGAACCTTTCCTTCCGCGACAGGTTGCACTCCTGAACGTGCATCCAGATTTGCGGAAAGGGCATTTCAGGGTCAACTACTTATGATTGTTTGTCGTCATGTTTGGGCCGATCCTGCTCGGCGGCGCTCTCTTCTATGCCATCATGTGGCAGAGACGGTCTACCCGCCGCGAGCGCATCAATCAGGATGCGGCCACGCGAGAGCTCTACGAAAAAGATGAAAGAGCGGATACCAGCCCTTATGGCGGCAACCGATAGGGATCGGCGCCGCATCCGTCTTTACAGGAAACTGCCGTTGTTCGGGTCGTAACGCTTCCCGTTCGCAATGCTGGCAAGTTCGACGAGATCGTCTTCGTCACGAATGCCGCTCTTCACAAGATAGCTGACAAGCGCTTCGGCATTTTCCTGCACATGCCTGTCGGCATGCATGCGTTCGTACAATCGCCGTACGGCCCGCTCCACGATTGCGTTTTCTTCATTGCTCTTGCCCGGGGGTCTTGGTGCCATGGCATTCCCTCCGTTCGAGGCCGACGATAAAAGAATAAGCACCCGTCGGCGTGGCATGAAATCATCATGCCGTATAACGGCACGAACGCAACCCTAGATTCGTAATGGCGAGATGTGGGCGGTGAGAGGATGGTGATCCCGACGTGATTCGAACACGTGACCCTCAGATTAGGAATGTGTGCCTAGTCCTTGGGTTTGTTGACCCAACGTTCCTCGCAATCCGTTCCCCGGTCAGGTTTGATCGGGGAACGTCAGGCCACCGACCGAGAGACCAGAGCCACGCAAGCGACGTTGCCACCCGCATACGCTGAGGACGCATGTGTGTTGCGGAAGCGGACAGTCAACGTGTTGTTGGCGGAGACCCAGAAGGCAAGCACGGCGATGTTTGTTGGAGGCTGGAGATTGAACATGGCGTGGTCGCCAACGACAGCGCCAGTGACCGTAATGTTCGCATCACCCTCGACACCAGCTGCCAATGCCGGGATCGCCACATTGCCGGCAAAACGGAAGTTGTGGGTGACGCGGTTGCCCGCCGGCCGGATCTTCGAGAAGGGGACCCGCTTGTCGGGGTCAGAGGGCGCGCTTACGTCGCGGGCATAGAAGAGGTCGTTATCCGCGACCTCGTCAATCTCGTTTTTTGCAGTGATCTTGCTCATAGGTTCCTCAGGAGTGCGAAGCGAAGAAAAGCCAGGCAACGACGATCAGTAACGCCACGGCTGCGACACGCCCTTGGGGCTTCGCTGCTTTCGCTACATGCCGTGCCTTCAGCCTAGCCATTGCTGCCATCCTTCAGCTCTGCCTTCCGGATCCGGAACGCCTTGAGGATGATCTCAACGATGATCACCCCACCGATACCAAGGATGAAACCACCTACACCGGCTGATTGTTCAACTGGGACGTCAATCTGTCCCAGCACCCATCGGAAGATCGGGAGACCGATCGGCGCCAGGAAGTAAGCAGTCAGAGCGCCAACGACGAGGCGACGGAGACCAGACCAGAAGCCGGTCCATTCCATGGCGACGGAGACGGCGGAGCCTGCGATGCCTGCCAGTGCGATTTCACCCTTGCCGGTCCAGAACCATTCCCAGATAGACATCCTGCCTCGCTACTTCTTCAGTCCGCGCAGGATCGTGTTCCCGCCCATGTAGAAACCGGTATAGATCGTGAAGATGCCGAAGAAGTTCGCGAGATCCATGCCGAGTTCGATCTGCAAGCTGGGTGTCCACGTCCAAAGGATGGCGTTGGTTACCGGGCGAATGAACATGATCCAGGCGACGCAAGCGAGCATCAGCCACATCCCTGCCGGACGCCACATCCAGCCGAAGGCGCTTTCCTTCTGCATCTCGGCCAGCATCAGCTTGTTTGCCTCACGCTGAGACTCCAGCAGGGCGTTGATAAGCGCGGGGCTGTCAGCCTCTACCGACTTCACGACCGCCTCGAGCTCGTGCTCTGGGAGATCCGGCAGCTGCTCGATCGGAACACCGGCACGTTCGGCAATGGCATCGATGACGGCGCCGCCGACTTGGCCGGCGGTACCGCCGAGATAGTCCTGAAGGAGGCCTTTGACGATAGGAGCGCCGACCTTGGCAGCGACTCCGATGAGGATGGAGGCGACGGCGCTCATGCCAGCACCTGTGCGTATGCTTCCTCGCGGGCCTTGGCCTGCTTCTTCTTGGCGATTGCCACGACGGCGACGACGAGCAGGGAAACACACAGCGCGCCCAGGAGCCACATCGTCGAGCTATCGAGCGTAGAGGCATCCACGGTCACCGGAGCGCCTCCAGAGGCAGCGGCGCCGGTGCCAGTGGCCTTCGCGACCTTGTCGCTGGTGGCGGCCGACTTCTTGGCTTCCACCTTGCCGTCCTCGACAATGGTCTTCACCGCATTCGTGGACGCCCCCATGGCCATCACAGCCATGACCACACCGCGCGCCTCGATGTCCGCGACTCGACGGCCCCAGCCCTTGCCGAAAGTCTTCCAGATCTTGAGGGACTGCATGAAGGACAGGCGAGCGCGGCAGATCCGTTTGACGGTAACGCTGTGATCGTTGGAGCCGGCAGAGGCCTTCAGCCATTTGCGACCACGCGAAACACCCGAGTTAACGCCGCCGTCATAGGTGGCCAGGTCTACACCAGGGAAAAGATTAGGGGCGCCGCAAGCTTCCCAGAACTCGCTGCGATAGAAGGTGAGTGCCTGCTGCTTTGTGATGTTACGAACCGGCGTGAGCTTCACGCCCATCTTGCGCTGATACTCATGCCAGCGACCCTCGGTCACACCATACATGGTCTTACCGCCGGGATCGTCTGGGTGATCGCTCCAGCCGCCTTCCCATTTGGCGGTGATTTCGTGGCATATGGGGAAACGGTCTGACATCGCGAGCCTCTTTGGTTGAGGCGATAATCGGCGTCAGGTGAGGATGGCGCAAAGCACAGTGCGATCGATTGCAGTAAGTCACTGCTCAGCTCTGGGCTTGCGCCAACGGTTGCCAACTGGCAAGAGGTCCGCAATCTTGCCACTGTTGGACACTGCAATGGAATTCGCCAAACTCTTTTCTATTGTCCTCTCTCTTGGAATAGGCTCGTTCGCACTGGCTTTGCGCTATCGCGTGACTTACTCTTGGAGCCATCCGGCGGTGATATTCGCGATTTTCTGGTTCGCGATGACAATTCTGCCTCTGGTCGGCGTATGGAACATGCCGGTCGAGCCAATCGCGCTGGCCTACATTTTGGGAGCGGTTGCGGCTTTCGGAGTGCCGGCAGTGTTGGTTAACTGGAAGAGCGCGGCGGCATCGGCTATTCAGCGCAACAGCACCATGAATTCCCGGAACTACTCAACGTTGTTGCTTGTGGGACTTCAGGTAATCGTCGTTGCAACGATCGTAGCGAACCTTCATCACCAAGGTTTCCCAATCAGGTCGTATATTGAGAACCCTCTGGGAACATCCACTGCATATCTCAACGCTAGTTCAGAGGGTCACCTCAAGCCTTTCCCTCTCGCAAGTGTTGGGTTCATTTTGCTGTACGTCGCGGCGGCGTTGGGCGGCCTCGCGGCTGTAAGGTCTAACAACGGAGTTGAACGAGCTTTCATATTCGCGATTACGTTCGTGCCATCACTGATGCACATTCTGTTTTACAGCCTGAAGGGGACAGTTTTCTTGGCTGGCGCAGTCTTCTTTGGAGGAGTGCTTGCGGGCCGAGTTCAACGCGGAGACCTCTCATTGATTAACCGGGCGACCATCAAAGTCGCTTTAGGTCTTCTCGTGCCGGCCGTTGCCCTTTTGGTTTTCGCCATGCTGGCGCGGCCGGGGCAGGGTATGTGGGGTCAGGATGAGCAGGCAGCTAAGGTGGTGTACTATCTAAAAAGCTATGCCTTCGGTCATCTGTATGCATTCTCAGATTGGTTCAGTAGCTACTTCCTTGGTGGCGGGACTATGGCATACACCGACCCAGGCCGCCTCACTTTTGGGTATTGGACCTTCATGGCACTAGGCGAGTATGTTAACCCCGAGTACAACCTGCCTCCTGGCTACTATGATGAATACTACGGCGTAGACAAAGTTCTAAAGTCCAACATTTTCACCATCTTTCGAGGGATGATCTATGATTTTACCTTAATAGGCTCCTTCTTATTCATGGGCGCAGCAGGGGCGATCTGCAGCTATGCGTACCGAAGAATGCTTTTGGTAAACAATCCAGTGGTCAGCCAAACTATCTTCATTTTTGCCATAGGGGCGATCTACCAGTCGTATATCTTCAGCATGTTTGCGTGGTCGTCCACCATCGCCGCCATAGTCCTGACCGCTGCGCTTCTCTCTGCTCAAAAGTTTTTTGAAACGAGAGCGAAATGACAATGCAAATCACTTCACTCGAGCGCCAACGGTTGAGTTCCTTCGACTGGCGTCTGCTTGTCGCAAAGCTGCTGCTCCTCACGGCGACGTTTCCAGTGCAGGTCTACGCAGTGCCTGGCTTCGAGGTGACCCCCTCGCTCATCCTCGCGGCTTTTGCACTTGTCCTGTTCGACCCTCGAAACAAACTGCATTTGGCGGTTGTTGGATTCCTCGGTCTGTGCGGGTTCATCGCGTTGTTCGGTATGGTTGGCAGTGAGGGGCGACTAAGGAATCTCCTGGGCGCAGCAAGCTATTCCAGTGGAGCGCCATACATTCTTGTGGGTGCTGTTTTTGCCAGCCGTGCTTATGATCTGCCGAGCATGATGCGAATTACAACGCCAGCTGCCGTCACGATGCTGGCCATGTTGTTGGTCGATGTCTATCTGACCGACGGGAATTTGGTCCAGTCGGCTGCTTACCGGTCGACGTCTTATGTTTCTGCCGAAACCACGTTCATAGCGTCAGTTTTCCCGTTCTATGGGAAGTATGCCGTCATTACGCTCGCAACCGTCACGATGCTGATCGGTGTGTTTTCGCTGGCGTCAGTGGAAGCTTACAGCGCCAAAACTGTGAAAGCTTTTGTGTTGGCGTCATCAACAGCTCTGATCATCATCGCCTTCTGGATGTGGTCGCGACAGGTAATGCTCGGAGTCGTGATCTTCTATGTCGTCCTGCTGTTGATCGCCTTTCGGAGCCGGTACGCTTGGATTTCCGCGTTGCTTTTCGCCGTAATTTTGAGTGCGTTGATATCGACTGGTAAGGCTGGCGTGTACGTTCCTGGCTCGAACACCGTGAGCACTCAGGCAATCGCCAGTTCGAAAATCGCGAGAGCTGGAGAGAACATCGCTAAAGGTGATTTCAACGACCTCTCTACGGGTCGGCTAGGGATATATCAGGACGCGGTAGCAAGGCTCACACCTTCCATCTTGGCGAAAGGGTGTGGCTTTTGCAATTTGGTCGATGTTATGAGTTTCCAGTTCTCCAGCCTGCACAACGTGCCCCTAACGGCAATATACAAGGGTGGGTTCATATACGCGTCGATATACATAGGTGCCGCCTTCTTCGGGCTTTACGGCTTGTGGCGTCTCAAGCGAAGTTTTGGTAGAGATGTCGCGATAGCAGCACTGGCGTCGTTATTAGCGCAATCTGCGGTAAACGATGTGCTCTATTTTCAGGTAATCCCAGCGCTGCTTTTTTCGGTCACCGGATACCTTTTATCCTTCCAGGGGAAGAAACATGACGTCGCGATCTGATTGGCTGGGTTTCGTAGTGGTTGCAGGAATCGTAGCCGCATTCTTTACCTTCGCGGTAAGCGGTTTCGATGCGAGCGCTCTGGTCAATGGCAAGGCCGGCCCTGACCCGGCGCAAACGCTAATGGGCGAGAGCTATTGGCGCTGAAGCCAGAAGCCTCGCCGCTGTTTGACATCAGGCAGCTACAACGCTGATGCCTGCCGCACTGACCACGGGCCCCTCGACCGACGCATCGAACACAGCACGCCGGTAGATCCTGCCCGCGGCGTTGGCATTTGTCGGGAAGCTATAGCTGCGCCGGACACCTGATCCAAACGAGGACATTCCGCCTTCGAAATGAAGCGTAGGTGCCCCGTCGCTGTAGAATCCATAGGCCGCGGGACCGGTCGAAAGATCGACACGATTGCCCTTTTCGAAGATGACGCCGTCGATGATGTTGAACCCGTTGGTGCCCTTAAGCGTGCAGCCCAGAACACTGAGGACACCCTTGAGGAAGCCAGCCGGGCTCAGAGCGCCGAGGTTGCAGCCCTCTACGAGGCCATAGCAGTTTTCCAGATACAACCATGCGTTTGTAGCCTTCGCTCCGGAGGATGACGTGAAATCGACATTGTCCAGTGAGAGCGCCTCAATGTTGCGAAGGTCTATTCCAACAGCGCAATCCAGGTTGAGTGGATTGACGATGCAGCGCTCGACCTTCTGAGCGTGTCGGGAACGTGCGCCGCGATACTCGATATGCTTGTTCGCGGCGTCGTAGAAAATGCAGTCCTGAATGTGGCTGTTGGACCCGCCGAATGGAATGTCGCCCGTCAGAGGCCTCGATGACTTTGAGGCCGAGGCACTGAGGTTATAGGTGCCGACGCCGCCTGTGCCCGTGCCAAGCGACGTGATGGTTGCAAACGGGACTCCGGCGTCCTTAAGTCTGAGACCCACGCCGAGCTCACCGGCGGACACAGCCGTCACTGTCAGAACCGTCCCGGACACTGATCCTGTAAACGTTGCAAGCGCGTTTTCGTCTTCGATCTTGATGAGGGTCTGAGCGCCGTCGAAAATGCAGGATTGTGGGTTAAAAAACTCCTCCATACCAACAGAAATGCAGGAGCGCGCAGTTATCAAACGGGTGCCGCCGGTGATGCCGAACGTACCAAAGAAGCAGCACTCCGGTTCGAAATACGGAGCGCCAACATTCTGGACGATATCTCCTGTAAAGGCGGATGTCTCATAGCAGACGTCCATGTCATAGGTCGCGAAGCCTCGAGCGCCGTTGCCATAGACCTTGATGCCCCAGGCAGCGCTTCCCGTGATCAGGATCGTGGTGGCCGCGCGGATGTAATTGGTGGCGCCGCGATGGCCTTGGCCCTTCCAGCGGAGATTGAGCTCCTGCGTGATCAGGATCTGCCCGGACAAGACGCGAAAAATGCCTCGGCCGAAGTTCAGTTGTCCGCTGGTGTAGGCGGTAATGGCCTTGCCAGTCAGGCCGTCATTGCTGAGTGCGACAGATGTCCCACGCAAGAACACATGCGCGGCGAGGATTGCAGAGGTGCAATCGGTCGCATTGTCTCCCTTCGCCCCAAACATCTCGGCGAAGATCGGCTGCCCGAGTGACAGCTCATACCATGCTGTACCCCCACCGCTCAAAGAGATGACCAATTTCCCGGCATGGGTCGGCTCAGATGCCACCTTCTTGTAGAAAGCGCCGCCGTTGTCGCCAGGTGCCGAATAACCGGCAGTTCGTAGGAAAGTTGGGCCTGTGACAGGAGTATAGGCCTCAGCGATCGCCTTCGTTGCGAATACTGGAGTGCTCGCATCAATGAGCGCCAAAATGAGCGCCTCAGCAGCTTCTACTCGATCTGCAGCCTCTCCCGCTTCTTGATTACTCTGAGCCGCCTGCGCGGCATAATCCTGCGCCTGGCCGATGTCAGCTGCAGTGAAGACGCCACCTTCCTCCCCGTAGGGTGCGCGGTGGGATCGATCGATGTCGCGCTTTGCCTCCTGCAACTCCGCCTCGACAGTATCAAGAGCCAAGTTCTGCTGCCAGATCTGAAGAGGGGCGCCATTGATGAACCGGTTCGTGCGACGGGGATCGCGCGCGCCGATCACATCGACCAAGCCTGTGATGCCCGGGCTGAATACCGCTCGGGCGTCGTTTGAGATGCCCTGCACGTACGTGGCCGAGACCGCAAAGTCCGTTCGCTCAACACCATCAACGAAGACCTTGATGTCATCATTGTCGAAGACCGGGAAGTCAGCCGCAAACGTGGTGGTAGCCACAACAGGCTCGTAGTGGGTGATGCGGTCGTCGGGCGAAGTGATGGACATCAGGAGGCCTGCGAGATTGAGTTAAGGTGACCTCAAGGTGGCGGGGGGGGCCAATCTGCGCAAAGCACAGGCTTATTGTCCGAGCGCCCGCCCAAAATCAGGTGCACGCTCTGGGAGGTTCTCGCCCGGGCCCCACCAGAAGGTTTGCCCGAACTCCTTCTTCATCCGCCGCTCATAGCGTGCAAACGATTGGCGATAGTTCGGGTCGATCATTGCCTGGATGTTGTCAAAGATGATGCGGTCGGTCGCCATCTTCGTGTACCAGAGGGAAGAGCCAGGGGTCCAAGCCTTGATGTGCTGTGCGAAGGTCTTGCCGTTGAGCTCTTTCTGGCCTGTCAGCCATTGTGCCATGTCACCGGTTGCACCGATAACAGCACCAGGGGCAGGACCAACGGCGAGCTGGGTGATACCCTCACCACCACGCGAGACAGCAGAGTTGACAAAGTCACCCATCATGCCGCCGCCGCCGCCACGGATGAACGCTTCGCCCCAGAATTTCGGCTGAGACATATCGTTCGGATCACGGCCAGCGATCAGGCTCTGCATCTGCATGGTTACCGCGCCAGCGAATGTCATGGTGAGGGCGAGCTGTGTCGTGCGATAGGCGCGGTTCGCCATTTCCCCCTGTGTCATCGAGCGCATCAGGTGCGTCATCATGTAGGTCATGGGGAAGCTCTTGAACTGTGTCATCGACCGCAGCGCTTCGCCTACGATGGTGCCCCGCTGCTGCCCGCCGGCCATGGCTCCACGGATGCGCGAGTCCGGCTCGATGACAGCAAAGTGCCGCTCGTCGATGATAGCCGACATCAGCCGATCGGCCAGCCGCTGATCCTCGACCGAGTTGACGTCGAAGAACTTCGCGCCATCCGCCTCGAGCTGGGGAGATACGCGCAGCGTGTCCCAGTCTTCGGGAGTGAAGCCATATCGGGTGAGGAAGCTGCGGAATACCGGGTCAACCTTGTCGAAAGTGTTGTCCGCCTGCCGTGCAATGAGCCCCATGAACTCCATCGAGAACGCGCGCTTGAGGCCTTCCGTCCAGACGTTGATGCCGGTCACACGCATGAGGGCATCGGCTGTGCGTCCGGTAATTCCCTGTCCCAACACCTCATCATCAAAGCGCTTGGTGCCGATGGCTGTGTCCATCACAGTCGCAGCGGTCAGGTTCAACTGCCGTGCGATCTGTTCGGCACCCTCTCGATCGACCGTGAAATCCTTGACCAGGCGCGCCAGTACTGCGGAGGCCGGGATGCCATTGTAGTTCGCGGCGAGCGCTGCCGTCATACTGTCGCCCGGGATCGCGGCAATGGTTGCCGATCCGAGCCGGGCCGCTGTCTGGATGTTGCGCATCCCGCCGCCCATCGCCGCGATCAGTTCGCTCTGCGCCATGCCGAGATTTCCCACCAGGCTGTCATAGGTGCGTTTCACCGCCGATGGGCTATTCATCGTGATCGAGCGCTGAAGCTTCTGCAGAGCGCCAGTCGCTCGCACCGTATCATCAGCAAAGGCCTCTTCGAGAAGCGTGTCGAAGTTCTGCTGGTAACGGGGCCCGAGGACTTCGACGAAAGCAATCTCCTTCGCCATGCCCTGGAGGTGGCCCATCATCGTGTTGAACAGGCCACCATCTCCGACGCCGTATTTTTTCATCAGGCGTTTGTAGGTCTCCGGACTGTCGAACCGGAAGACGCGGAGCTGGGGAGAGAAGCCGCCGGCACCAGACCCCTGAGCGCGACCAAGGGTAATATCCTTGTAAGCGTTCTGGATGATGCCGGGGATGGCAGCCCGGGGCGCGTCGCCCCAGCCTTCAGCGTCAATTACGCGCATGTTGCCGGCCTCGATCTCCAGCATCAGGTCGTCGAGGAATTCGCGCTCCGAAACCTTTCGCAGCCGGTTCGTGTCCCACATTTGCGGCAGGCGCCAATCTTCGAGAACAGCCAGCGGTTTTCCGCCCTGCTTCACGCGATCGACGGCATACTTGGTGGCATCCGCGAACCCCTTCGCAGCAGCCTTTGCTGCCGCATCTCCTGTGTCGACGCCATACAGTTCGTCGACCACGTTCCAGATCGACTCCGTGTCCTGCCGCAAGCCCGCAAGCTTCGACTGGTAGGGAGCCATGGCACCGTCGACGAAGCGCAACAGCTTCTTGGTCAGACCCTCGGCATGGCTCTCGATGTTGAGGGCATCGCCCATCTGCGCGCCAGCTTCCCAGTTGTCGCGCACCAGGACAGACATCAGTCCGGCAGACTTGCCCTTGGGATGGCGAGCGATCCGGTCAGCTATCTCCGCCTTCCGGATCGCCTGTTTCGCCGCCATGAGCTTCCGCTCCTGCGCGGATTGAGCCATGGCGCGGGCAGCTTCAAGCGCGCTCGCAGCCTCTGCGGATGCTGGCCCCATTGCGGGGTAGAGACGCATCTGAATGCCTTCATGGAGGGCGAGGGCATCATCGGCCTGTTTCTGCGTGATCCGCTTTGCGGTCACCAGTTTCGTGAGGCAATTTGCGATCGACATCCTTCATCCTTTCCGGCCGGTGCTCGCCACAGAACCATTTCCCACCGATGCAACCAAAGCACCCCCAGCGAGTGCATCCGGGATGCTGGCAGTAATGGTCACGTGGATCACTGCGCATTCAGTTCACGCCCGAGCGCACACGCCTCGATCTCGCCGGCCGCTGCGATCTCCTCGTCTGCCTCGTCGAGGATGTCATCGAGCGATCGAGCACCTTGACCGTCTCCCAGATCTACCATGATCCCGGGGCGCTCGGCGCGGAGGCGCTGAGCATCCATGATGGCCACCTCCTGCACCTCTGGTGCTGCGGCAAGCTCATCGATGCGCTCAGGTGTCAGGCGCTCCTCTGCCATGCGGTGGAGGTCATTGCGGCCGACGCGCTCCAGGCTGCTCTTGAGGATGTCGGGAGCTTCCAGCGCGTCGCCGAAGAGGCGTGGGCCGGCATCGTTCTTCATGGCTTCCGTGGCGTAGTCGTCGAGGAAGGAGGCAAGCTTGGCGCGGCTGATCGGACGCTTCAGTTCAGTGTCCGAGAACATGGCGCGGGCAACGATCTTCGACAGCTCATCGGGACCACCAAACATCTCCGCCTGGTTCACGAGATCCTTAACCGCCTTGCCCTCGTCGCGGGCCTTCATGACCAACCGGACCGCGTTAAGCAGATCGTCGGTGATGTCCATGCCGGCCGGGATCTCGCCACGCGCCACAGCGTCGCGCATGCGAGACCATGGAGCCGACGAGTCCGACAGCGCACCAGCGATCGAGCGGATGTTATTGTCGGTGTCTTCGAGCGCACGGCCCAGCAGAACGGGCTCACCATAGGCACGGCCCATGAGAGCAGCCGTCATGCGGCGCTGCCCCTCCTGTGAGAGGAAGCCGTCCTTGTCGACGAGATTGCCCTGCTCGGCGCGCGGCAACTTGCTCATGAAGCCGCGGGCGAATGCTTGGTTATCCGCAGAGGTGATGTCGGATCCAGACAGCCTTTCCAGCAGGTCGCCATCGAGGAGGCGAGCATCTGCCATCGCCTGCTCAGCAGCACCCATGCGCAGCGTCGTCGAGCGGTTGGCAGCAGTGACAAAGGCAACGCGGTCTTCGAGATCGGTGATGCGGCGAGCCACAAGCACGGGATTGCGGAAGCCGTCGACATCGAAGTTCTGAGACCGGAGATAGTTGCGGTAGTTGTCGGCATTGACGCCGCCCTCCTGCAGCGCTCGGCGCAGCGCAAGCACCCGGCCATTGCCGGATTCGACAAGACCATCAGGGCCTACGATTGGCGCACCGGTAGAAGCATCTGGGGAGAAGCCGAGACGTTCAGGCTGAAGGTTGCCAGCGATGCCCGCGATCTGCTCCTGAGAGATGGCGCGGGATCGATCGCGCGGCTGTAGTTCCTGAGGAAACGCGGGATTCGTCTGCATGTTGTCGAGCTGAGAGGTGACGAGATCATCAGCCTCAACGACCTCATACCGGACACCCACGCTACGACCGTCGGCATCGTAAACGCGACCAGGGCGCACACCGGCTTCAAGGAAAGTCTCAGGCGGAAGCTCGACGGGCCGTCCACGCGCAAGATCGTCGAGGGACTTCACCAGAGCTGCCTGGTGCGCGGTCTCGCCACGCATGGAGCGCTCGAACCGGCTTGGAGGAATTGCAGCCTCGCGGGTGACGACGTTCGCGGCATCGCGGATGTGCGACGGCCACTGCCCTGTCTTTGCGCGATGCCAGACATCGGCAAGAGCTTTGATGCCGCCACCGAGCACCGCACCACCGACGCCGGCCGCTGCCACCTCGTAGAGCGCATCATCTACTCCGAATGTCGGATCGATGCGCTGCTTCCGCTGCATGGACAACCCTTGGATAGCGGCTTCCGACGTGACGCCGATCGCGCCTTCGACGAGCGCGGTCCTGACGATGCCGGCAGACGGCCCTGCGCCAAAGCCCATGCTCATGAGATTGATCGGATCGCTCAGCGCACCGGCCACCGTACCGACGAAACCACCCACTCGCGAACTCAGGCTCGTCGAGCGCCGTGCCAAATCCTCGGAACGCTTGCGAGCGCCAGCCGCTTTATCATCGGCCCGGCGGCGCAGCACCTCGGGCGTCGGGAATTCCAGATCGCTGTCCGGATTGTTCGCCTTCCATTGGTCGAACTGCTTCTTTGCCTGGTCCATGGCATTGTAGCGCATGTCATCGACCCAGCCGCCCAGGCGCTGGCCGCTCACCTTGTAGAACTGGTTTTGAAATTCCGCCTGCACCTCAAGCGCGTTGCGGTGGTCGGAGTTAGAATTCGAGAAGCTCTGCATCGCATCGACGTCAGCCTTAAACCGCTCGATGAATCCGGGATCCGGCCCCTCGAACGGTGACTGCGCCGCGAGCTGCATCGCCATGTTGATTTCGCGCTCGTCCGGGATGAGAGGCATCAGCGCCCCCTCAGGTCGAGCACGAATGACGACTGGCGATAGTTGCCGGGCGACGGCTGCCGCAGCACATAAGTCGGGCTGTCCGGCCTGCCAAACTCCAAGAGATACTGCCCGTCGGCGATGGCACGCAGCCGCCCGCCGGCCATGAGATCGCTCGCCGTGACACGCTGTCCGGACGAGGTGACGGCGCCCGCCAGGTCTTCATCCTTGATACCGGAAAGCACCTTGTCGAATTCGTCCTGTGTCATCCCGTAACGCGGGGCGATAGTGTCGGCACCGTTCATGTCGACGAGGCCACCGGTGACTTCGGTGATCGCGCGCTGCATGCGCTCGTCGTTCAGCTCGCCGCTCGTGTCCCCTGCCTGGTGGGAGAGATCGGCATAGCGGGCGGTCGCGGACTCCAGCAGGAACTGGCGGGACGCCTCGAAGCCGGGGGCCACGGTGGACGGCGGCAAAAGCTCGTCGATGGCGACACGGTTGTCGTCGGTCTTGCGCGGAGCTAGGAGCGGGTTCTCAGTGAGCAGGATCTGCCCGCGCATGACACCCTCGGCAGCCGCTGGATTGTGCGGAGCAAGCGCCCCGGCGACGGCTGCAGCCTTGCCCTGTCCGCTGGCATAGATCTTCGCGAGCGTGGCCTTGTAGGTCTCGGGCCTCAGGTTCTGAGACATTGCCCCAAGCATGCCCATGGCATCCGCCGGCGTGGCCGTTTCAAGCTTGCGAGACACCTGCGTCATCATCTCCGGACGAAGAGCCGGGATGTTCCCGACCTCACCACGGGCCTGCATGATATCGACGCCGCGCTGCAGGCTTTGGAAGGTCGCGCCCCAGGTGTCGGGCTGCTGCAGATCGAGCGGCGGAGGAGCGGGGATCATGCCGCGCTGCGCAGCGTAGCCGATCGGGTCAGTCGACAAAGCCTTCTGTCGCGCGGCCTCTGCTTCCTGCATGCCCGTGATGATCTGCTGTTGGGCAACAGTGGCCCCGCCGCTGGCATCAGACATGAGGCTGGACATCAGGCTTTCCACCTGTGCCGGAGCCATCCCCTGCATCGCAGTGATTGCGGACTGGCTGGTGAAGTAATCGGCGACCTCGCGCCGGAAGTCCTGATCATCAACTACGGCGAGCTGCCGGGAGAGCAGATTGATGTCGCTGATCGCTGGCGAGAACCCTTTGTCGGCTCCACCCTTGATGTCCTCGAACAGGCTCTTGGCATCCGCCGTCATCTCGGTGCGGTATTCCTTGATGACCTCAGGAGGCACAACAGTGGTCCCCTTTCCGCCACGGGTGCCATCGTCCTCGATGTGCCAGTTCTCATTGCCGAGCGGGAACTTCAAACCGAACTTGCTGGCATTGCCGTGCAGCCAGTCGACAACCTCTTTCGGAGCGTTCTTGAGCGAAGCGCCCTCGTAGGAGAGGTCAGCCGCCTTGCCGTTGTTGTGCTCGGATTTACCTGGCGGCGCCACCCACTTTCGGGCTTCTGCTTCGGACCCGTATTTCCTCACAGCTTCGGCATAGAGCTCAGCCTGCCGCTCCACGGAACGTGCTCCGGAATAGATGCCGAGCTTCTCCCTGATGCCAGGAGGTGCCGCCTCAAACATTCGCGCGACCTTGACGGCAAAGTTGTTGTCCATGCCGTCGATGTGGCTGGCATCCTTGTCGGTGCGAGACATCAGGAAGCTCTTGGCCGCTGTCACCTCCTCGGGTGAAGCTGAGCGACCGCTTTCCGTGCGAGCCAGAACCTTCTTGTAGTAGTCCGCGGACTCCTTCGGGATCACGCTGTCATCACGGCCGGCGCGCAACCAGGCATCAGCGCGCTGCGCACCACCATTGTAGGCAATGAGCGCGGCCTCTCGGTCGCCGCCGTAGCGCGTCATCATTTTGTTGAAATAGTGGGTGCCGTAACGTCGAGAGACCTCCGGATCCTTGAGATAGGCCTTTATCTCCTCCTCTGTGCCGTCTGCCGGGAAAGCGCCATCACCCAGCTCTCCGGCGATCTCGGCTCCTGTCGCCGGCATTACCTGCATCAAGCCGGACGCACCCTGATCGGATTCCGCCCAAGGCTTGCCACGGCTTTCGACAAATTCCATAGCGGCAAGGATGCTGTCGCCACCATTCGCGAGCGAGAACGCGGCCTCCGCCATCCGCATCTGTGTCGGGTTATCGGCAAGCCTGATCGACGTGAGCGTGCGCTGAAGGGCGCGCTGATTGTAAAGCTCCATGGCGCCGGACAGATCGCCGCCGGATGCAAGCTGACGAGCAACCTCATCGACATCAGCATTATCAAGCCCGACGCCAGTCTTCAGCCGCTCCTGGATCTGCTTCGACTGGTCCTGAATGGGCTTGAGGTCCACCTTGCGCTGGGCAACATATCCGTTGATCCGCTCGTTGATCATGCCGGAATACTGCCGGCGCTCCTGAGGGGAGAGGGCCAGAGTGTCGTCGGTCAGTATCCGTGAGCCGATGGCACGGGCTTCAGCGATGCCACCAGTCTCCAGCGCCTTCTCGACGGTACCGAGCATGGCCTCCGACATGTGCCGGGACTCCATTTGCTTCAGCGCGATCTCGGCTTCTTTCGAGCCGACGACAAAATCCGGGTTTTCAGCAAGCTCATTCCACAGCGTGGTGAGCTGCTGCTGCTTCGCCTTGTAGGCTTCGGTGGTCGTGCCGCCGCCTCGGGCGAGTGCCGCCATGTCGTTGTCGAGGAACTGGATCTCAGCCTTGATGTTACCCTCGAACTCCTGAAGGTCAGCCTTGCGCTTCCGCTCGGAGACACCCAGCGCCAGTTCCGGCCCGTTAGTTTCCAGCATGGTCCGGACGGCACCACGGTATTCCTTGGGAACGTCGATCAGGGTTTGATCTTGAAAGGCCTTCCACGAAGAATTGAAGACATCGACGTTGCCCTTTGCCTCTTCGGCAAGCGATGCGCCACGGGTGCGAATGTCACTGGCAAGGCGCGCCATGTAGCCTTGCTGAGCCGCCCGATTGTACGCTCGACCCGTCGCGGAGAACGAGGACTTCTGGTCTACCTTGAGGGCGCCGGTCTCATCACGATAGACCGCGTTCTGGCCTTCAGCTTGGGAATCCTCCATGGCCTTCGCTTCAATGGCCTGTCCCATGGTACCGATCGCATCCGCCACGATCTGGTACGGATTCGCGACGTCCTGGCCGGAGATAGAAGAGACGGGGCCGCGAATGGTAGCGCCGCGCGGCTGCAGCGTGGGAAGCTTCACCATGATCAGGCTCCGAAGAATGAGGGCAGGGCTTTGGCGACGCCGCCGATCAGCGTCATCCGCGCCGCCGACTTCCGGAACTTGGCGTCCTGTTCGTCCTGATTTGCCTGCATGCGCTGATTGCCCACATCGATCTTGCGGTCGCGGTCGCTGATACGCTGCTGGTTACTCTCAAGCACGCGGCCCGTCGGGCTGTTGACACTGGCGCCGGAAGACGAGCGGATCGCCCGGATGTTGGCGATCGTCGAATTGAGCTCGTCGCGATAGGTGGCGTCGATCTGGTCGGCGCGGACCCGGCCAACTTCAGCGGCGCGTTTGGATTTCTCCGCCTCCCACTTCTGGCCGGCGGATGCACCCATGGCCCCGACGACACCGGAGACCCCGGACATGATTCCTGCGATTGCTGGGAGCGCTTGCATCAGACCGTGATCCTTGTCGTCAGTTCGATCATCTTGAAGGTGCCGGGGAACGTGCTGCGGAATTCGACTTCCGGGTCATAGGACCGGCCTGTCTCGCGGTAACGATATGTGGCATCTCGCTTCGGTACCGGAAGAGACGTGTCCTCGCCTGCCTCGTAGCTGCCGAAGTACCGGCTGCCGACCTGAAATTCCTGGGTGTCGCGGACTGCGATATTCATGTTCGCGATCTTGCGGCGCTGCTCGCCCTGACCGACCGGTTGGCCACCCTCGAAGTTCGTGAACAGCGGTTTCAACGACCACTCGAAATCGACGCCAAGCGTGATCTCGCTGTATTCACCGAACCCGTCGATAATTCCGTCTTCCGGCACCATGATCGTCCCAAAATAGAAGCCATCCGCGAAGACAGACATATGCTTGCCGGCGTGGAAGCTGACGATGGTACCGTCGAACAGGAGCTTGCTGCCGTCCTCAAACAGCAGCGGTGTCCCGTCATCAAACTCCAGGAAGTCGGAGGCGGAACCGTCGAAGGTGGTCGCGCAATCGCACAGCAGGGAATAGTCGAGTTCTTCCGCCACGCCATACTCGACACCGTCGAAGGTATAGGCCGACATGAAGATGACCTTGCCATAGGCGCCGGCGACACTGAGGACACGCCCCGCACCTTCCTGCTTCAGCCAGCCGATGTATTCGCGGTCCGGGTTGAACTGGCCGACCACATAGCTGCCGTCACCGTTGACGATGTAGATCTGGCGCGACGGGAACTCCGGCGTGGCCGAAGTGGCACCGATGGACTTCACGTCCTCGAACAGATGCCGATGGAGCCGGTTGATCTCGTTGGCGATGTAAGGGCGCGCGGTCTGGCCGGTGGCCGAAATCGCGTAGATGCCAGTTTTCGACTTGTCGACGAAGATCAGCCCCTCGGTCACCTCGATCGGGCGGATGTCCGAAAGCTCGCTGGAGAAGATCGGTCGGAACTCTACTGAGCCCGGCTGCAGCGGGGAGCCAACCGAGATCGGGACATAGAAGACGCCTTTGTCTGTCACCGCGAACTCGTCATAGCCGCCCACGACGTGGAAGACCTGACATTCCGCCGTGATGAATTCGAGCATGGCGTTGTCGGCTTCAGCGCCGATCGAGCCATCGCGGTTATTGCCTGTCGTAAGCCAGAAGATCGCATTCTTCTTCTGGCTGAAGTTTGTCATGATCAGGCGCTCCCGGTCCTTTGAAACAGACCGGGGCCAGCCGCGGTAATTGGAAACGAACTGCTCATCCCATTGAACGGCGGGGCCAGGTGTAATCGTGGTCACCGATGTGATCTTCGAAGAAGCGTTTGGGCCAATCAGCTTCTCGCCGACCTGTGGGATTGTGAGCTTGTCGACAGCAACAATGTTAATCGCGGCGCCGACGACGCTGAAGATCTCGCCCTTGGCATTGATCGTATCGGTCTCCACGATCTGTCCGACCGAGAACCCCACGGGGCTTTCTACTTCCACCGCAAATGATGGTGGCAGTTCCTCGATCACGGCAGCCGTGGCGACGGTTGCAGAGCTGACCGATGTGATGCGAAGCTGCCGACCGGCATATCGGAAGACGACGCCGACATGCTGGGGGTTGAGGACCGGTGCAGAGAAGGTCACCGTGATCGTCCCCACCCGAGCCGAGGGCTGCATCGAGATGTTCTGAGTGACTTCGAAGCGGTAGAAGGGCATGCGAATAGAGCCGTCCAGGCCGACGGCAAAACTGTAATCGAAGATGTCCCAGTCGTAGCTACCCTCGAAGATCTTGATGACCTTAGTTCGCCCGCGCCACGCCACGAAGATCTCGTTGTCCATCGCCTCGAAGACCAGGTCGTCGAGATCGTTCTCGGTCCAAGGAGCGGGCAAGGAAGCAACCAGCGCCCCGGATAGGGTTCGGACCCTAACCCCACCAGCGATGAAAACGACGCTGTATGCAGCATCATCGAACGGCTTGAAGTCCATGACGACGCCATAGTCCTCGAACAGCAGCCGGCGACCGGGGCGACGAGTGATCGCGCCGGTGTGGGTGCTGACGAGGTTGCGGGCATAGCGCACTGCATACTTCATGGCCTCGATGTCGTCGCGGCGGATGGAGTCCGGATCGACCTCACCGCTGGAGAAATCGCGCTGCCTGATGATCTGCTCGTTGAGGCTCATACGCGGCGCCTCGTGCGTGCGGCCGCGATCTTCGACTTGTAGATGTTACGGGCCGGGTTCTGCTGATCGACATGCGGACGGGCTTCTTCAAGGAGCCCCTCGGCACGCTGTTCGCGCCTCGTTGCCTCGGTGAAATCCTCATTCAGACCACGAAGGCATCCAGCCTCGACGAAGAGGGTCAGGATTTCCTCAGCCATCGGATGGATCTTCTCCTCCGATGTCTGCTTGACTACGTTCACGTAGACGTTGCTGTCATAGCGGCAAGACAGCACCTCACCCATGATCTCGTAATCGGTGAGCGGGGTGGTGTCCCAGAAGACTTCCTTGACGTGGAGCGCGCCGATCGGCAGCCGGAAACCGTTCTTTGGGTACCGCCGCGACTTATTTTCGCTGTCAGGCACGCGCGTAAGAAGCTCGATCGTGCTGGCGAAGGGCCAGGAGTGCCGAGCCGTCAGGAAGCGCAGCGCACGCTCGAAAGCACCGTTCGCCACCCGATATTCATCGGATGGGTCGTTCAACACATTCACCGTGTTGTTGCCGGTGGCGCGCAGCGCGTTGTTTACGATTTCCAGCTTTTCCATGCCGGCACAATGCGAGCATCGGAGAAAGCCGGCAAAGCACAGTCATGGGCATAGAAAAACCGGGGGTGGAACGACACCCCCGGTTCTCTTCGCCGCCCGGTCGCGATGGAATGAGCGGGCAGCTTAGCTCTTGGCTGCCTCGGCCTGAACCCACTCAGCCTTATCCTCGTCGGACAGACCGTTGAAGGACTCAGCCTCAGGCTTGCGCATGTTGGGGCCGATCTGCTTGCCGGTGGAATCGAAGATGCCCCACCAGCCAGCGCCCTTGTCACGGCCCACGAATGGAGGCGTGGGATTGACGTCAGAAGAAGGGGGCAAAGAAGGCTCGGCCGGTGCGGAAGCCTTTGCCTTCATCGCCTTCCAGGTGTCGGGCCATGCAAGGCGGGCCTTCTCGACCTCGTGTTCGTTCTTGCCGTCGGCGCGCATGTTCGCGAGAAGATCGCGGAGCGCGGCGGCGTCGGCCTGGGCTTCCTTCTGAACCTCTTCCGGGAAAGGCGATGTTGCCCATTCTGTCGGGTGCTGGCGAAGGACATGACGGGCGTCGATCGCATCCATGCTGGTGGTCGAGCCGTCCTTGAAGTGGAGGGTCATCTTTTCGGGCATTTACAGCTCCATCGCAAAGTTGCGGGCCGGTACCGAGCGCTTAGTAGCGCTCGGCGATCCATGCCTTGAAGGTGACAGAAGGGGTGGTGCCGGCGACATCGACGTACAGCCGGATCCAGTCATAGACCGTGTCATGCTGTTCCGTGATGAACGGGATCTCGTAGCGGCCGATGACGGAGGTCACCGGAGCGCCCGGGCGGGCCGAGGTGTGACCGAGCGACAGCTGCGCCAGGTTCTCTCGCGTCGCGAAGGCACTGGCGGCGGCGCCCTGCAGGCAGAAGTGATAGACCTCGTCAGAAGACGAGACATCGATCGCGGTGACGTCGATGATCAAAACTGCCTCGAAACGGCCGGGACCAACCTGCTTGACAGCGGCTGCACCACCGACCTGAGAGACGCCGTCAGCCGTAACGGCAGCAGCACCATCGGCAAGGATGAGTTCCGCATCCTGATTGTAAATTCTCTGACCCATTGGTCTAGCTCCTGTAGGAATGCCGGGAAGGTGAAGCGGCCCAGATTAACCGGGCCGATCCGTTACTTCGTGAAAGCCGCGTCGGTGATCGAGGTGATGCGGGTCACGCAGTAGTCGGCTTCGTCGACGAGACCGACGTCCCAGGAGACGTTGGTGCCGTAATTCACCGCGTCCTCGAGCAGACCCATGTCGCGCGCTTCCATGTTCTTCAACTGGATGCCGTGGAGACCATCCTCGGCGAAGTTGGCAACGAACATCGAGGTGGTGACCGCGGCACCGCCGCCGATCGCAACTTCGGTGAAGGGCAAGATCGAACCGTGACGGTCCTTCTGGTAGCCGAACAGGATGCGCTTGCCGCCGTAGGTCATCTTCGGCATACCGACCTCATCCCAGGACTGGATCACGAAACCGGAGATCTGAGTGTCGCGGGCGGCCTGAAGGAAGCGGGGCAGGAGGTCGAGCGAGGCGATAATCACGTTCGCGTTGCGCGTGTTCATGATCGCCTTGTCGAGCGTGTAGAGCGAAAGCGGCGCACCACCCGATGCCACGGAGTTGTGGATCAGGCGACCGTTTGCGGCGGTGCAACGGGCCTTGAGGCCGTTGAACTCCTTCGGGTTCGACACGTTGTCGCCGGACATGAAGGTGTTGGTGAAGAGCTTCGACTGAGCCTTCATCTGCATGGCCTCTTCCTTGGCGCGGCGGCTTTCGCCGTGGCGCAGGAGGATTGCCTTGTCCACCTTCAGGATGGTGTCGATCGGGAAGCTCGTTTCCTGGAAGGGAGCGATCTTGCCCTTGGACGAACCGGCGCCTTCGTTGATGGCGCGGAAGCCGGCGGTGCCGATGTCGGTCTCGCGGTAGCCTTCATAGGCAGCACCGCTGAAGCCGGCGAACGGCAGCATCTGGAGGATGTCGGATTCGGCCGCGAAGGTCTCGATAAGCGGACGCTCGATCGAGGTCTTTTCCAGGCCTTTTGCGTATTCAGGAAGCGTCATCACTTCGGGCATTGCGGGTCTCCTTCAGCCGTCACTTCTTCGAGTTCTGGCGGGCATAGTTGATCCGTTCGGAAGCGGACATTTTGCTCCACTCCTCATCGGACAGTTCGGTCTTTCCTGAATCGCGACCGGCTCCGGGGTTACCCGGAACCGCACCTCGGTTGAGCCGCATCAGCGCCTCAAAAGCTTCCACTTGCTTTGCCGTGAACATCATCGATGTCAGAGCTTCCGCCTGATCCGCCGGCAGCTTTGCCGCGACCCATGTCTTCACGGCACCGAGGCGTTCCTCAGCCTTGCCGCCCAGCAGTTCCTTCTGCTTGGCGACGGCTTCCGTCATCACCTTCTGCTCGTTGAGATCGAGATTGACGCCAAAGGCGATCAGCTCTTCGAAATCGGCCTGGCTCATACCCTTGGAGTGGGCGAACTCGCGGGCCGCACCGATGCGCGGGTCGTTCTCGTCGATCAGGCTTTCGCCTTCCGGAACCTTGATCCCGTCAGGCAGCTTGAATTCCTTGGGGAGCGCCGGCTTGTAGCCGTCTGGCTTCTCCGGAACCTGCGCCCGGTTCGCGTCATGCTCGGCCTTGAAGGCCACCAGCGCGTTGAAGTCTTCGGTCTTGAAGCCCTTTTCGGCGTCCCACCAATTTTCGGGGATGTATTCAGGGCGCTCGAGCTTCTGCTCGCCACCCGAACCGCCTTCGTGGCCAGATCCGCCTTCACCGCCGGCACCAGCGCCGCCGCCTTCGCCGCCAGCTCCGCCGGTGCCGCCATCACCGCCACCGCCTGCGCCGCCCTCGGGGGCGAACATGATGCGGGGGCCGATGCCGGAAGCCACGAACGCGCCGAAGCTAGCGGCCTGCTGGGCCGCGCCGGAGCGTCTTTCGTGGGAGGTGCTTGCTGCCATTTCGTCGGTCGGCTTGTTCGTTTGGTCCATCGCTCGTTTCTGCCTCTGCCATCGCCATCAGATCGGCCGCAAATTTGCGGCGCTCGTCATGGCGGTGCAAAGCACAGGTGTCCTGAGGACCGGCGATCTCCTCGATGATGCTCTGGAGGGCAGCAAAGAATGGCTCACTCTCGGCCTGCTTCGAGAACCAGCGAACGGCGTGCTTCACTTCTTCATCGGTCAGCTTGAAGCGGCTCACTGCTCACCTCCTGGGACCATGCCCGCCTGTTGAGCTGCGCCGAGGACGGTGTTGAGAAGCTCGGCTGTCTGTGTCGCATCGCGCAGAACGACGACTTCGTCCTTTGCCAGGTTCTTGAGGTTCTCGATCGTCTTGCGTTCGTCGATCGCAGCGGCCGATGTCTCCGGGAAGTAGTTCTTGGCGAGACCGAGGATCTGGATGCCAACCTGCATCTTCTGGTTATCGGCCGCCTGTGTCGCCGGGTTGTTCGGCACCAGCGCGATCTTGCGACCGTTGATCTGGAGATCTTCGATCTTGCCGTCCTTCGTCAGCAGCCATTCGAACCGGCGATAGACCTGATACGGCCCCTCACGCCAGAACTTCTTGCCGGGGGTGCCTATACGCCTCTGCGCCTTGACCATCTCGTCGACCCACTGCGTGGCCGTCGGCGGGGTGTCACCCTTCTGCTCGGGGTAGTCGGCGAAGTGCTTGCGACGGATTCGGCGCTCCAGATCGGTTGCCGTGTAGAAGCCGAGATCCGGATTGCCTTCGAAATAGAGGGGCTGGATGTCCTTCCCGGAGCCCGGGCGCATCGGATAGGCCTTGCCGCCCTCGATGCCACCCTCGAAATCCATGACGCCATCATCGGGATAGCCGATCGGCGGCGAGATCGCGATGTCGACGCGGTCCTGAGTGGCAGCCGTGATCACGTCGAGGACGCGATATTCCTGCAGCGACTTGATGGATGGGCCAAAGCCCCACGAGTATTCGACGTCCGGCGACATCCGCGCGATGATGAGAGGCAAGCAGCCCTCACCCTCGAGCACCTGGTAGTGGGCGGCGATCTTGTCGACGAGCAGGACGTGAATCCACTTCTCGTTCTCTGGGTCTTTCAGATCGCGCCAGAACCCCCATACCACTTCGATGGTGCAGTTCTTCTCGTCCTTGAGCCTCTTCTCCACCTTCTCCGGAAGCTTCACTTCCGGGATCACGGATTTCAGCTTGCTACCCTTGACCCACCGGACACGGAAGCGATCACCGACGGAGCCATCAGCCTCGACGTTGAATTCCAGTTCACGTGGCGGAACATGGGAGCAGCTCACGGGCCGAGTGTTGAACGGCTTGTCGATCCACCAGGCGACGGTACCGACGGCCAGATGTGGATCCAGCACGGTACCGAGCTCGGACTCGAAATTTGAAGCCCGGATCGCGGCAAAGATCAGGGCATTGCGGCCGGCGGCTTCCTGCTGGAGATCATTCAGCTCCTCCGCTTCCAGCTCCTGTGCCTCGGAAGCGTCGATCTCGGTACCGACCCATTCCGTGCCTTGCGGGAAGAATGCGGCAACAGCTTCCGTGGCGAAGTCTTCGGAGACCTCGGAGCCGATGCCCGTTGCCAGATCCTCCTGCACCTCGTCCCGCTTCGGCGCCTTTCGGACCGTCGAGGAGACCTGATAGCTAAGGCGGGGCCGGGTGAAGAAATAGGCTTCCTGCAGATCCTTTTCGGCATCCGTCTTCTGTGCGCGGGCATCCTTAAGGCGCGAAACTGCTTCTTCCGTCCAGGGCTTCATGTCCTCGACGGTGGGCGCGATCTTCTTGCCTTTGGGAGCTGTCGCCATCTGGGTTACATCGCCCGGAAGCTGCGAGTGTTGCCGCTTCCGACGAGGGCCTGGCGGCTGCCGAAGTAGCGCAGGGCGGCATCAGTCTCGGTGCCAAGCCGCTCCTGGATCGCGTTCACCTTTTCCGTCGCTGCTGCCTGCTTCTGGCGCTCAAGTTCCGGGTCCGCCTGCATCTTTGGAGTCTTCATCGCTCTGCCTTCCGCTGCCTATCAGCTCGCCACCTTTGGCCAGACAGTGCCGGTAAAGGGCGTCAGGCCGCAAAGCACAGGTGCGCAGCCCGATGAGGTGCGCGATGGCAGGAACGCACCACAGTCCGGGGCGCAGCGTGGTCCTCGGCGCGTCGGACAGAAGGCGTGGGAATCGGATGATCGGGCCGCACTGCGTGTAGTAGGCGATGGCGATATCGGCCTCCCAGTCGCCGACCACCATGATGTGCGCCCGATCGGAGTGGAAATCGTAGAAGACCCACGATCCGGACCGCTCCACCTTGCCGAACACGCTGACATGCTTGAATCGCCCGCAGGCGAGCGCGTTGATCCACCACTTATCCGTCTCCTCGTGGAAGACGATGAACCATTCCTTCGGCTCGCAGTGAGCCAGCGGCAGGGAGCCGCTCAAATCGCTAGAATCCACCGCGCCGCCTCGATTTCTTGTGAACCTTGATGTCGACTGGCCCCTTTCGGCCCGCCCGATCCTGCCCGACGACGGCACGGCCCTCGCCGCCGCCCAAAACCATGTACTGGCAGGCGTCCGCGATGTCGGAATACTTGTCCTTGAACGGCTTTTCCTCGTGCTGGGCGGTGCCCTTGATGCGCTTGAAGTGATAGCCGCCGGCCATCGCCACCTTCAGCGTCCGGCACGACGTCCCACAGACCAAGAGGCGGGGCAGACCGTTGACCATCGTCACCATCGCGTATTCGACGGCCTCGATGCGGGTCTGGATGTGGTTGTTCTTCACCGGGGCCGCTCGGACGGGCATGCCAAACTGCCGGAAGACGTCATAAGCCGTGGTTTCATCCGCCTGGGTGCCGTCGTCGCCCTTGGGGTCACCGAAAAACTCGACCTGAAAGCCCTCGGAAGCACCATGCCGGGAGGCTACTCCCCAGACACCGAGCCGACGATCGAGCAGCTGCTTCACTAGGGGCGCAAAAATGGTGGCGCCGACGCCTCGAGCCGTCACTTCTGCGAAGACGCGCCAGCGATTGTTGACGAGCTGCCCCACGACACAAGCCGGATTGCGCCCGAAGTCGAGACCGACATAGACCGGCCACCCCGGGATAGGCTCAAGCGGCGTTTTCGAGACGTGGGTGTCTTCGCTGAACTGCTCCCAGACCGGTTTGCCATCGACGAAGACAGTGATCTTGTTCAGGACACGGCTGTCGATCCACTTCTTCGACTTCCCCTTGATCTTTTCCGCGTAGTAGCCGGGTTTCAGCCACTTCGTGTTCTCGGCCTTCGGGTTCATCTCGTACCCGATCAGCGTGCCGGCGGCGTCCTTGATCTCCAGCATGGCCGGCGGCTGCACGTGATAGCCCCAGTTGTCCGGCTTCTGGTACGCCATCCGCTCCTCTTCCGACCAGTCGTCGGGCAGCGGCACCTCGCCCATCATCAGCGGAATGAAATGATCCTCGCGCGGCGCGTTCATGTCGGCGATGACGCCGTCCCAGGTGGCACCACCGTCCTTCACCGCCGGGTAACGGCCGGTTCGGGACTCCGCCTCGTCGAGGATGGCCTTCTCGATGAATTCGAGCTCGTTGAACCAGATGCCGGTGAATTCGAAGGATCGCAGCTTCCGGATATCATCCTCGCTGTCGAGCGCGAGAAAGATGATCTCCATGTCGACGTCGCCGATCCGGATGATGTGCTTGAACGGCCGATCCCAGTAAAACCGCCCATACATGTCCTCGGGGAACCAATCGAGCCAGGTCTTCACCGTCGTGTTCTTGAGATCCGGGAAGGTGTTGCGGCAGACCGCCCAGCGCGTCTTGCGGACCCCGTCCGGGTTCGGCTTCTGCTCGCAGGAGATCATCCACATCTTCATGATGCAGGCCGTCGAGGTGCCCGATCCGATCGACCCGCGGATGATGCTCACATGCTTCCGGCACCGCAGATACTGCCGCAGCACCTCACCATCTGGCCGATAGATCTTCCTGCCCTGTGCATCGAGCTGGATCGTCGGCAGTGAAGCGGGGCGGGGTGGCTCGATCACCTGCATCAGTAATCACCGTCCCAGAGCATGACCGCGCCATGCTTAACCTCGATCTCGCTGACGTCGTAGATAATCGGCCGCAGCTTTCTCTCTTCGAGCTGGCGGACAACCATCTCTCGCGCCTCCGCCTCGGTTTCAGCGAAGACGATGGAGATGCCGCCCAGGGCGAGGCCATCATGCGTGATGTGGAAGAGCCGCAGCATCAGAGCCCCGCGGCTTCGGCCTCGTCGATCCGGCTCTGCGCGATCGGAAACGCCGGCTCATAGGTGGCCTCGAAGATATCGGGCTTGCACGGGTAGAGCTCGCCCTGCACCCCGCGAATGATCCAGTCGCCTTGCGTGACCAGATGCGTCGGAGCGAGACCGCCGCTTTCGAGCGTCTGGATATACCAGCAGTCATCGGCAGCCAGGCACAGCGTGTCGGAACGCAGCGCTTCCATGAACCAGTCCGGGGCGCCGTCCGCGACAGCATCCGCATTGAACTGGTGGGCATCGATTACGACCGGCTTTTTCCGGAACTGGACCATCTCGCTCTCCATCGCTTGAGATGGCAGCATCATCGGCGGGGAGCAGGGAGGCGGCAAAGCACAGGGGATCTTGCACTTGATGCCAAACCGGATATGGGTCCGAGCATCGAAAACAGGGGGTGAAAATGAGCACGGCCGGCAAAGTCTTCGCAGCAGTGATTGCCTTTGGATACGCTAGCCCAGCGGCAGCAATCGGACTGGATTTCGAATGCAGTGAGTTTCGGCCCATGCTGCAAGATCGGCAGCTCGAAAGGCCGAAGCCACCCTTCTGCGCTACCATGTACGGCACGTTTGACGAGTACTCGTTCGACAGCTGCAAGTTCGAGATGGATCGCTACCAGTCGAAGGTGCAGAAATACCTGAATTGCCTCGTGAGCGAGAACAAGAACGCCGTCGAAGAATTCAACGACACGGTCAGGCAGTTCAATCTCAGGGCGCAGTAAGCTCGCGTTACTCAGTGGGTGAAAAATTTCTGCGTCCCGAATTGTCTGAGTGGGGCGAATTGTGTGTGAGGGACGAACTGGAAGAGTCGCGCCGGTTTTTGCCCCACCCCCGCCCGAACGGCCCGGAATCGAGAACGAACCCGGTACGGGGCCGCGTTCCTCAGTCGTCCTCGGGAACGTCGGCCTGATAAGGTAAGCCGTTAGGTCCATGCTGCTCCAGATGCTCTATCTGCTGGCCGTCTTCTGGCCTCAGATCCAGCACGTAACCAGGCGTCACGTTCACCGTGTTGTTGACCTGCACGTTCACCTGGGTGGCGCCGACCTGGTGGCTGCTGCGGTTCATTCCATCAAGGTATTCAGCGGCTTTGAACTTCGTGCTGTCGTTCTTGCTTTCGAGCAGCTCGATCATCGTATGTAGCGCACGAGGGCGGCCGCTGGTTCGCAACACCTCAACCTGCTCATTCAGGTAGGCCAGAGTGTGGGGCTTTGAGAGTGCGACGCGAAGTGCTTCGTCAGACAGTCCGGCCTTTTCCGCTGCCTCTCGGCGCTTTAAACCCTCGAACACCATCGCCTCAATAGCCACCCGCTGTTTCTCGGTGACAGCTGGCTGCTTGTTTTCCTTCTTGAGGAGGGCTGCTGCCTTCTGGGCTTGCGATCGGTACTGACCGACGGCCTTGGGCTTAGGGGATGCCATGAGGTCGATTTCCTGCTGCTGATCGGTTCAACGATACCGGCTCGAAAGTCGTTTCGGCAAAGCACGCTCTCTCGTTTCTCGTTTCCGTGTCTTTGTCCGTTTCGGGTCTCGTGTCCGTTTCCGTGTCTCGTGTCTATGTCTCGTGTCTCGTGTCTCGTGTCTCGTGTCCTGCCATAGCATTCGAATGGCATTGGGATGGCATTGCCATGCTATCGGCCTTTGGGGTTGAGATACGTGCTGTTGGTGAGGCGATTGCCCCTGTCAGGCAGGGCGTTTCGCGGTTTGTCGCGGGATTGCTCGAAGACCTCGAATGCGTGCTCCATGCGCTCCCTGATGTAGTCGGAGGCGATTTCGGCAATCATGCGCCGGGCACCCTGCATGTGCTTCTCGGTGGCGATCTGGCTATGGGCGAACCAACGCTCAACCATGATCTCCTGGGTGACGTCGTCGAAGTCGATGAGGCCGGCGTTCCTCAGCTCGTCGAGGCTGCAGCTGACGTCTTCCGGCTTCCAGCGGAGGTCAGCTGCGATGTAGAGGGTTGGTGCGCGGAAGCATCCGATCATGGTCTGATGTGGCCCAGCGAGGCAGTAGAAGAACAGTTCTCTGGCGGAGCTCGAAACGGAGAGATAACGATCGGACTGGAAGACGGCCGGCGAGATCGTTGTGAAGCGCCTGGTGCTCATTCAGATGCTCCATCACGGGCATCGATGCGCTGCTGCAGCCATGCTTCGATGTCAGCCTTAAGCCATGCTTTCCGGCTGTTGCGCCCGGGACCGAGCTTGATCGGCTTGGGGAATTGGCTGGCATCAGCGAGCCGGCTGAGGTGCTTTGCGCTGTAGGTGACCCCCATCTTCTGGAGGTCTTCGAGACTCACCAAGTCCATTGCTTGCCCCTATATGTCCGTATGCGTCACAATGTGCGACGATGAACGGACGCGCAAAGCACAGGGGAAGATGGAATGCAGGCGGACGATCAACCAGAATTGTCACCACTCGCTCAGCTGTTTGTCCTTCGCGATGATACAGTCTTCGGCCGGATCATCGTGCAGGCCGCCAAGACGGAGCTCCTACTCGAGCAACTGCTTAAGGCGAAGCTCGTGAACGGCAACGATAGGTTTGAGGCCGACCTATTCAGCGGCTACGGCCCCATGGCCACATTCGGAGCCAAGATCAACATGTCCTTCGGGCTCGGCATCGTAGATGAAGCAATTTGGAAGAGGCTCAAGCAGATGAAGGATGTCCGCAACGCATTCGCTCACAGTGCCGAGCATATCGATTTTGGTCACCCAACCTTCAGGAGCCTGAAGAAGCTGCAAAACAATCCTATGGCCAAGAGCGAACGGGATTTCTTCGACGGGTTGGTCGAGATCATCGAGCATCTCGCTCCTCAGCTCCAAAATGCGGCTCTTGTGCGAGCCATTATGTCTCGCCGTGCCAAGAGTGGAGCGTGATGCGCTATCGCATCGAGATGCTGCTGATCGGAGTGCTCATCGTGGTGGCGATGGTGAGCATAGGCGGCCACCTCTACCAGCTGTCGCAGGCGCTGCAATGAGCGCGATCACTTTGCCCGACGGCACTCGGTTCGTGCCGCAGAAGTGGCATGACTGCCAGATCAACATCATTCCCTCGCACAATGAGGCACTGGCGACCTGCAGAGCATGTGGAGAAATGCGCCTGCTGCCCGGAGACAAGATCCATTCGAGGCAGACGAGCCAGATGACGATCAGCCAGGTTGCGGCTCGCCTGAAATGCAGCAAATGCGGCGCCAAGGATGCCCAGCTGCAGTTCGGCTATATCGCAGGCGAGCCGCCAGAAATCTGAGGCGGCAGAACATGAATCATTGCGTCAATCGCTGTCCTGGGGTTCCGTTGACTGGCAACAGCGAAAGGAACGCCACATGCAGACGTATCGACACATTCAATCCCATCAGCTGAACGAGATCGATATTATGATCGACGTCGCGGTAGATGGTACCGCTTGGGTCAGACGGCTTAACAGCGCCGACCATGAAGGCTGTCTGCCGCTTCGTGAAGCCGTCGCCAAGGCCCACAATTTCAAGGTGCTAGATCCGACAGCTGGAGAGATCGTGGTCCATCTGCAAGATGGCGCGGAGTGGGACCACAGGCTGGGCGACCTTGTGAACTGAAAGGTCAGCCTGCCTTCGCCTTCCTCGGCCGCCGCGGTAGATCCACGAGCACGATCCCGACACGCAGCCCACCCAGCCACAGAGGCAGCGTGTCCGGACCAACACCGCGCCCGTACTTCTTGCCGGGGTTCTCGAGCTTGTTCGTGTAGCTCTCCTGCATGCCGGAGCGGGCATCAACCTCGTTGCACGGCATGGCAAGAGCTATTCTCCTGGCCTTCATGGCGGCGATAAAATCCTCGTAGGTCTGGATGACGCCAGAGACGATCGGCAGGCCAAGCGCCTTATCGGGTTCGTCGAGGTCGCGGCCGGCAGCGTGGGAATCGAACTGCTGCAGTTCACTGGCGCGGAAGAAGCGGCGCTTGTTGATGACGATGGGCTTCGGGAAGCCAAGCTTTTCATCGGCGAGCCAGCGCTCGATGGTGCGGATGGTCTTGCCGTAACGCTCGGCGACCTCGCTGATGTCCATGTGGTAATCGATTTTCTGCAACGTGCCCATGTGCGCCCCTATGACAATCCCCGACAAAGCCCGACAATTGACGTCACCAGTCGACGTCCATTGCCTGAGGTGCTGGCTCTGGTTGAGGCTCTTGCTCCGCCATCTTCGGAGGCTCCGGCGCCGGCGGTACCCAGCCCGGCGGCCCGTATGCCTCGCCGAGAACCGCGTGATAGACACCGCCCTTGGGCAGGTGCTTGCGCTTGCGCAGGAAGTCGTCGTGACTGGTGACGGTGAAGACGATGTGCCGGTTCTCGTCGGCCATCTGCTGCCGCAACAGATCCTGCCGCTCCTCGTAGTTCGGTGCGCGCACTGCGATCGGGCGATGGTCCGCCAGGCGCAGCTTCTCGGCCTGTGCCTCGATCAACCGCGACACCTGCTCCATCTCGTCATGGATCGCCTCGCCCAGCTCCGCCGTAGTCGGCGCGAACTTTTTGCCGAGCTTCGGATGACGGCCTGAAATCGTCGCCTTCACCACGGCATCGAGGGCGTAAAACGTCACGTCTTCGAGGGCGATGAGGTAGACCTCGACCTGGTCGGCTGCTTCACCGTGGCGGACTGGCAACGCGGAGAACAGGCGACCCAAAGCCATCCGCTTCTCCAACTCCGTCGCTTTCCTCTGCCTCGCATCCATTTTGCATCTCCAGAACCTGTCGTTTCAGCACGTCGGTGATCGATTCCCGCCGCTCGGGGGGAGGTTGTCCGGCAATGAGTGGGGGGCCTTGGTCCTGCCTTCGGGACAGCCACTGCACGATGAATTTGCGCATCCCCCGCTTCGTCTTTCGACGATTGGGGTTGGCGATGAGCCATTGCCGCATGGATCGGAGCTGCTGGATCACGTCGACAGCCGGGAAGGCACCACGCCACTCGGCGATGTCTTCCTCGGTGACTGGCACGATCTCGTTGCTGGTCGCTGGAAGCTCGATCACGGCCCGGACGGTCGGAGGCGATTTTTTCGGCTCCGACGAATCTTCTGAACGAAGTGAAGAAGACTCTTCTCTGGTTATGGTATCTGGAAGATGCTGTGACGAACGCTTAGCATTTGCTAAACGCGCCTCCTGTTCTTTCAATGCCTTAGCGGCTCCACCTGCTGCCCCAGCGGCGGCTCTCGATTGCGATTTACTCTCGCTTTTTTGGAGCTCTTTTGTCAGGCGATTGTGCCGGATTTCGTCGCCTACGATCTCGAAGAATGGCAGCAAATCGTCAGCAATTGCCTTCCACTTCTTCACTGACATGCGCGTCACCCGTGCGAGCTTGGCCTCATCTGAGGGGAGCTTGCCGCCAGCATTCCACATGGCCATGAGCAGCAGCATGTAAGCCCCGATCTGCTCCGTGGAGAGGTGCAGGGTGTCCCCGATGAAGTCAGAGACGTAGAGCTGCATGAAGGGGCGTTCGCTCATTGGAAGGCCCTCGCGTCATCCTTGAGCGCCAGGACCCATTTGCGGATCAAAACGACGTCAGGGGTGTCTTTGCCCTCGAGGCGCTGCTGCAGCTCTTCACAGGCGTAGAAAAGGGCGTCGTCACGTGACTGGGCAAACTTGCCCCACTTGGCACCGACCCTGTATCCACCGCCGCACATGTCAGCCGTGAAGCTCGTCGACCACATCCAGAGACCATTTGTGTGCTGGTGCACTTCAATCTCGGCGCGATGCCAGGCCATGCGCGGATGAGGCAGAGTGAATGTGAAGTCGGGATCGAGCTTGGCATCCAGCACAGGCCCGTCGGCATCGACAGGAACACGGGCCGGAGGCGCGCGGAGAGCATCGAATAGGCCGAGCTGCTGCATCATCACGCCGCCTCCAATCTGAAGAGCTGGACCGCCAGCTCGCCCCACTGGTCAGCCATGGCCGCCGCGACGCCAGGGAAGAACCGAGAACGGTTATGAGAACGCTCCTGCCCATGCTTCCCCCAGCCAGAGTGCCGATGCGTCCGAGCTTCACGTCCATCAACGATGTTCGTCGGAACCAACGGAGGGAGGTTCCGGAGCCAGAAGCATGTGCGCTTCACTTCGGGGTGGCCAAATTGCCATGGCTGGATGCTCTGCGAGAACTCTTCGTAGTTCCTGATCCGCTCTTTGGCGTGTTTATGCATGATCGGATTCTCTATGCAGATCCGATCTATCGGGGCGTTCCAGAAGGTGGAAAACAGATCCGCGCCTTCGTCGAGCTCGCGCCACATATCCTCGCTCGTGCGGCCAGGAGGTGGAACATGCAGCCACCGGACGCCGGAGTTGCAGAGCCGAGTGCAGGGAGGGTGAGCCACGACGAGCAGATCCCAGCCATCATTCAAGATCTCACGGGCATCACCTCGGATGTGTCTATTGCTGCCGTCTTCTGCCGGCAACAGATCACATGACCAAGCATCGTGCCCGCGATCGACGAAGGCATTGCGCACTGTGCCCGAATACTCGCAGGCGACCAGCACACGCATTGATCTGGTCAGGCTCCGCCTTGGCATAGGCAGCGGAAGAGCGTGCTGCATCAATCCACCTCCGCCAGCCGGCGCCGATCGCGGGCTTTGTTCTTGCCCTTGAGGCGCTTGTTGTTGCGCAGGAACTCGCGGCGCATCTCGTCGCGAGTGAAATGGCGTAGCTTCTTGTCAGCCTTAAACTTCTGGTCGCGCATGTCCTCCGTAAGGACGGTGACCACCTTGCCGTCGAGGATTACGTAGGCGAACCCCTCGAAACGAACCGTTACGTTTTTGAAGCCGGCGACACAGGCAGCCAGTACTGGCTTGGCGAGGATCAGCTCGCGTACGGCGGCCAGGTGTACACCCGCCATTGTGCAGCAGTGAGCGGCGCGATCCTCTTCCTTTGCGAGATCCATGCCGACGAGCCACGGCTCGACATCATGGCCGAGGACGCGCTCGACGTAGCGGATGACTGCATGGTGAGAGACGTGCCTAGACATTGGCGACCTCCCTGCCGATGAAGCGCGGACCGCCGACATGCTGGGCATGGAAGCGGTACCAGCTCGCGTCCTCCTTGCCGGTCATCTTGGTGTCGGGGATCCACTTGAGCCGGCCAACGGCCACGATGTGGCTGCACTGGTCGATGAAGGGTGCCGACTGCTTGGTGTGAGCCCATGCTGCATCGAAAAGCAGCCAGGTCGGTGCCATCGCCTGAAAGCGCAGGATCATCGCGTGAAGGATGTCACGCCGCCAAGGGACGTTGCTGATGATGGCGTCGAACGTGGCGTCCTCGTCGAAGGGATAGGTCAGGGCATCAAAGCCGCTGTCGATATCGCCCTCATAGACACAGGTGAGGCCGTGAGCCTGCAGCTGGCCGACGAGATAACCCTCACCAGCGCAAGGCTCGGCAAATGTCTTCACGCCGCGAAGGTGCGGCATCAGCTTTTCCACCGCGCGAGGATCGATGGTCTGATACGCGTCGCGGCCGATGCGCTCGAATGAGCTGTATTTGCCCATCAGGCAGCCCTCCGCTCGCTCTTCACCTCGCGCGGCGCGTAGGCCATGCGGCAGTGATAGGCGCAGTAGACCTTGCCCTCGTGCGTGTTGTGACCGCAGAACAGCGTGTTTGCCTTCTCGCCCTCGACCGGCCAGCGGCAGTCGTTGTTGCCGAGGTCGAACAGCTTCATGAGCAGGGGACGAGGTTTGACGATGCTGTCGTCGACGAGGTGGACCGCCGGCAATGCAGGCTTCGGCGCAGGCGGGACCAGCTTCACCTTCGGCTTACGCGGAGGCGCAGGAGGCCGCTGCAGCTTTGCGCGCGCGGGCTTCACAGGTTTGCCGTCGGGCGATCCCTGAACGGCCAGGCGGTGAAGCTTCCCGAGCACCGCGTTGCGGCTCACGCCCATCTGCCTGCCGATCTCAGTGGCCGAGCGCCCTTCCTTCCAGAGCCTCTGAAGCATTGCGATATCGGTATCTGTCCAGCTGGCGTGCATGGTGGCCCTCACAGTTTGATGGTTGGTGCTGCGACGCCTTCGAGGCTTTCCACCTCGACGATGAGCCCGGCCTTCGGACCGAGGAGCTTCCAGCAGCAGGAAAAGGAGACTTGCGCATCGTCGATGAAGGCGATCGTGTTGAGCGCGTCCTTGACGATCTTGGTGATGTTGTCGCTGTCGGGCTTCGTCGTCTTCCAGGCGCCGTCCAGGGCAGCGAGACGCGCCTTTGTGGTGGCTTTCGGCCAGAGGTAGACGGCGACAATCGACAGCTTCAGAGGGCCAGTCAGCGGGCCGGGAAAGTCCGCCATCTGCTGATGAGCTTCGGCGCGGATCATGCCCATGTAATTGCGCTGCTTTGCCGGGGTGAACTTGGCGACGGTCTTGCCGCCACCAGCGCGCGCCCATGGCACCACATCGCCGGGAATGATGAACTTGATCCGCGCCCGCTCGCTCATTCTTCCGCACCTTCTGGCTTGAGAACGGGCAGCGGTGCCTCAGCCTGCTCGAAGAGTCGGCATGCTGAAGCGTGGTGAGGGAACAGGCGGTTCGCCTTGTTCGCTATCGGACGGCAGCACTTTGCCTTCTTCAACCCATTAGGCGAAGTAGTGTGGGCCGGCCCGTAGTAACCGGGAGCCGATGCCACCTGCTCGAACGTACCGTCTGATCTCTTCCGCCACTTCCACTTGTGCCAAAAGCGGCACTCCCGGCAGGTTTTCCCCGCCGGGCCGGTCCCCGCAATGTGCGCTTGGCCGAGATAAGTGTTCAGTATCGGCCTATGGGCTTCTTGCGCCGTCAAGCCCTCGCTGAAAGAGAGGTGCTCACCCATCGACGCCTACTCCTGGTCCGCCGGCGCTTCGATCATTCCGAGCGCATGGAGGTAGGTGTCGAGGATGAGGTCTTCTTCCATCCGTTCCTGATCGTCCTTCTTCCGGAGCGCGATGACCTTCTTCAGGATCTTGCTGTCGAAGCCCATGGCCTTGGCCTCGCCGTAGACATCAGCGATGTCGTCAGCGATCGTCTTCTTCTCCTCTTCGAGCCGTTCGATCCGCTCGACAAACGCGCGGAGTTGGTCTCGCGCTACACCATGGGCTGCATCAGTCATTTTCCATCGCTCCAGCGCTTCGAAGGGTTGAGAGTGACCGGGCGCACGAAGCGCGGTGCGCCGCGGACTTGCTCGATCACCTGCTGGCAATCGAGATCGGTTTGAGCCGGCACGACGCCGCAGACCTCGCAGACGCGACCGGCGTTCAGGACGGCGTCACAGTCAGGGCAGGTGTTGAGGCGGCGAAGGGCTGACATCAGAAGATCTTCCTTTTGCGGGTGCGGCTGCCGAGGAGGGCGCACACTTCGAGGACGAGGAAGGCGGTGATGATGATGAAGGCCAGGAGGCCGGAGACGATCTCCATGTCAGCGCCCCCGACGAGATCTGCGACCGAAGGTCAGCACGTACAGCGCGCCGTCCTTTGTCTTCACCGATGCCCAGTGGAAGGCGCTGGAAAGCATGAGCAGCTTGTCGGCGATGAAACCACGCATCACTTCATCTCCTTGATGGCGTCGAGCTGGCGGCGCAGGAACTCCTGCTTCTCTTCGAGCTCGGCGATGTGAACGCCACGATGGAAGTCCTTCCACCAGCGCGTGCCGGAGCCCTGCATGATCTGCTGGAGCAGTTCGAACCCGGCGTCGGAGCGGAGGAGGTTGACCAGAGCATCGGCGCCAGGCTCGGTCCGACCTTCGAGCCAGAGCTTGGCAGCCCGCTCGGAGATCGAGGCACGAGAGGCGAGATTGATCGCTGTCTTCGACGGCCAGAGACGGCGCGCCATGGAACAAACGGCTTCCACAGGGGGAATCCGCTTACCGCTCTTCGAGAATCCCGAGTCCGCGAAAAAGGACGATTGTGCAGACATCAGGCCACCTCAACCGAAGCAGGTGCTTCAAAGAGGTCCGGCCGGATCTGCCACTTCGGCACGTTGCCGTGCGAGGCATTGTGGATCGCGACAGCTAACTCCGCAGAGGGTTCGTTCTCGCGGTTAAGAATTCGGGAGATCGTCTGCTGTGAGAAGCAACCGATCGCCTCAACCAGTTTAGCCTGAGAGCCGAAAAACTCGACGGCCCTTGCCATTCCAGGGTGCTGTTCAGCTTCTTGCATCATTGCTCGCCAGAGTGAGTTCGAGTGGATTTCACTCAAGCTAACTCAAAATCGAGTAACTTGCAATCGAGTTGGATCGAGTACCCGCAAACGAGTATAGATGATCTATGGAAAAGACGTTCGGACAACAGGTTAGAGAGCGGCGTGAGCAGCTAGGTTTAAGTCAAGCCGAGCTGGCTCAGCGCGCCAATACCACGCAGCAGTCTATCGATCGCATCGAGAGAGACGCTGTCGCCCGGTCGCGGAGTGCGCCAGAGGTTGCCACGGTGCTCGGCCTGTCTCTTCCTCAAATCGAGGCGGCATTAAACAATCTGGAATTTCGGAATCTGCTCGATGGAAACAATGAATTTCAAGTAGTTGGGGTCAAATCAGACGGGACGCCGAAACAGGGCTTTCGTCCTCGGACCTACATCGATGTCGACCCCATCCCGGCCGAGCGCCTCGTTAGTGCCCCAGATCTCCCGATATACGCCTCCGTCCGGGGTGGACGCTTTGACGACTCACTTATCGTGACAAATGAGCCCATCGATTTTGTGAAGCGGCCAGAGCCGTTGGCGAAAGCGCGAAATGGGTACGGCTTGTATGTGATGGGAGACTCCATGGAGCCTGCTTTTCGCCAAGGCGACCTAGCTTTAATCCATCCCAACATTCCACCTAAGCCGGGTGACGAAGTCGTCGTATGTTCTCAGGACGTCAATGGGGAGCACTATGCAGTGATTAAACTGCTTGTAGGCGTCACAGCCACGACATGGCGCCTGAAGCAATACAATCCAGGTGAGGGAGAGCCGGCAGAATTCACGCTTGACCGGAAGGAGTGGCCCACTTGCCATCTCGTCGTCGGCAGCTATCGGAAGAGGTAGCTCTTGATCTCCGCAGCACTCCTTGTCGCGCAGTTGTTCGTGCCTGACCCAGAGACATCGGGCAGGGCGCTCGAACAACACGTGCGATCGGCTGCGGCGAAAAACTGTGTCGCCGCAAAGGCCGCTGAATACGCTCGTTACACCGCCGAGACTGCTGAAGCGATTGCTCGATATGCGGTCCGTCAATGCGGCAAGGACGTCGCCGCCATAAGTCCCGCCGGTCGCCCGCAGGATACTGCGAGTGCGCTGATTCCCATGGCTGCGATGTGGGTGATGGAGTGGCGAGTTAGAGCGAGTAAAAACGGCCCTTCCGAGTGGGAGGCCATCACTCGCGAGATCACTTCACCCGATTGAACTCATAAACGAGTTGACAATATCACTCGAAATCGAGTAGCGTTTCTCCATCAAAGGAGAGCGCCATGTCCCATATCGCATCCCGAAAGTCCCCGCGTCACGCAGCAGTGCATGCACTGATGATGCGTGCTCAGGGCTACATCCTGATCGGTTCCATCCTCAGCCTTGGTGCATTCGGTATTGTCACACTGCACCAGCTCCAGGCCGTCGAGCGCCAGCTCGAGCTGCAGGCGAGGGTCTGACCGATGCAGCAGATCAGCACCAAGTTCCAGAACCTCGTCGATGATGTCCGCTCAGCCGAGCGCACCCTCGAAGCCGTCCGCAAGCTCAGCGCTCAGGGCGGCAACTTCCGCATCCGCCTCGTCGTCGACCATCCCGACGAGGAACTGTGCGCCGCTGTCGAGGCGCTGGCCACCCGCCGCATGCCCCGCACCAACATGATGCCGTCGCTGCTCAAGGCAGCCGAAGACGAGTGCGAGCGCGCTCAGGCGGCGATGCTCAATTCTGCGCTGTCGATCCGCATGCAGGATGCTGCAGCGGTCGATCTGGCTGCGGAGTGATGGTCATGAGCTTTGAGATCTACGATAGCGGGCCGCTCGCTGGCCAAGCGTCAATGGTCGTTCTGATCAGTGAGCAAGCGGTCAAATGGCTGCAGCATGCCTCTAAAGAAACTGGCTATTCGCTCGACCGGCTGGTCGAGATCAGCGCCGAAGAAGCAGCGCTGGAATATGCCAAGGGTGCCGGCCTACTCGCGGCCCGTGAAGGAGCCGCGTGATGGCGATGATCGTCAAGCAAACCGTCGACTACGTCGGCCTGACCTATCAGGGCAACAAGCTCGCGAACGCTGGAAACGCTGCCTACTGGCTGCGCAGCCAGGAAGATGATGCTGCCATCGGCGTTGGCACTCAGGACACTCACATCATCGAAGCATTCAACGAAATCGCGGCCCTGCTCGGCTATCGCGTCGAGAAGATCAGACAGCCTGCAGAAGCACCGGAGGCAGCGTAATGAAATCGAAGACGATCAAGAAGGTGATCAAGGCCAAGGTTGATGACTGGCTTGCCTCGATCGAGGACGAGCGAGTCCGCGAGATGGCTTCGAAAAATACCGTTGTGACGGGTGGCTGCATCGCTTCCATGCTCCTCAAGGAGCCAGTGAACGACTTCGACATCTACTTCACGAACAAAGAGACAGCCATTGCCGTAGCCAAGTACTACGTCAGCCGCTTCTCGTCGAAGAACAAGTCGGGGATCGAGGTTCCTATCTCTGTCGACCACGAAGGCGACCGCGTTCGCATCGTCGTCAAGTCTGCCGGCGTCGCGAGTGTGGAAGGGGCCGAGGCTCCATACCAGTACTTCGAGGGCCGCCCAGACGACGAGGCAGGCCAGTACGTCGGCGAGGTTCTTGGTGACGCCGGCGACATCGAAGAAGCGCTGGAGGAGACCACCGAGGCGGCGCTCGCTGTTGATGATGGCAAGCCGAAGTATCGGCCGATCTTCCTTTCGACCAATGCCATCACACTAAGCCACAAGGTGCAGATCGTCCTGCGCTTCTACGGCAGCGCCGATACGATCCACGAGAACTACGACTACGTCCATTGCACGAACTATTGGACCAGCCACGGCGACGAGCTCGTCCTGCGGCAGCCGGCGCTTGAAAGCCTGCTGGCGAAGGAACTTCGGTATGTCGGCAGCAAATATCCGATCTGCTCAGTGATCCGCCTGCGGAAGTTCATCAAGCGCGGCTGGACGGTTAATGCCGGTCAGATCCTCAAGATGATGCTGCAGATCAGCGAGCTTGACCTCAAGGACCATGCCGTCCTTCAGGATCAGCTGACCGGCGTCGACGCAGCCTACTTCGTGCAGCTCGTCTCGAAGGTGAAGGAGAAGGACCCCGAGAAGGTCAACTCCGCATACCTCGTCGAGATCATCGATCGGATGTTCTGACATGATCGACCTCATCAAATCCGAGATCGCCGACCGCCCGGGCTTCTACACCATGTCGGAAGCCGCCTATCACGCTGATCCCTGTGTCGAGCCGAGCCTCAGCCGCTCGATCGCTGAGAAGCTGATCCTGGAATCGCCGCGCCACGCCCATGCCGCTCATCCCCGCCTCACCAAGCAGGACGAGGAAGAGGAGAAGAACAGCCGCACCCGCGACATCGGATCGGCAGCCCATTCCCTGCTTCTGGGACAGCCGACTGAGATTGCCGTGATCGACTTCGACGACTTCAAGAAGAAGGCGGCGCAGGAGGAGCGCTCGGAGGCGCAGTCGCGCGGCGCGATCCCGCTGCTGAAGAAGGACCGCGAGACGGTTCAGGAGATGGTCGAGAAGGCAAGGGTGAAGCTTGCCACCAGCGAGCATGCTGCCATCCGCTCGATTGTCGAGCTTGGTGATGCCGTAGCCTACAACGAGGTGACCGCCGTCTGGAAGGACCGTTGCGGCGACCGATGGGCCCGCCAGCGCATGGACCGGCTGAACATTGCCGGCCGGCAGATCACCATCCTCGACTACAAGACCACCGAACTCAGCGTCGAGCCGCAGTCAGTGGCCCGCGCGATCTACAACAACAACTACCATTTCCAGGATGCGTTCTATCGACGCGGTGTCCGGCACCTTCTGCCAGGCATCGACCTTCACGAGCTGCGCCTCGATTTCCTCTTCATCCTGCAGGAGCAGCAGGCGCCCTTCGAGATCACCGTGGCCCGTGTCGACAATGCCGGCCGCGTTATCGCCGAGAAGATGGTGAGCGCCGCCTTCCTGCTGTGGCGGAAGTGCATGGCCGAGAACGACTGGCCCGGCTACCCCGGCGACATCGTCGAGGCTGAAATGCCGCCTTACGTCGACACGCGCTGGACGTCGCGCGAGATCGAGGATCCGCGCCTTCAGGGCCTCGGCCATGATCCGATGCCTCTCTACGAAACCCGACCCTATCAACCGCCTAAGATCATGGGAGCCTGTTGATGGCCGAGAATTCAGGAATCTCGTGGACCACACACACTTGGAACCCATGGATGGGCTGCACCAAGATCAGTCCGGCATGCGACGGATGCTATGCCGAAGCTCTGATGGACAAGCGGTATGGCAAGGTGCAGTGGGGCAACGCGCCCCGCGTCCGCACCGGCGCGCACACATGGAATGATCCGTTCCGGTGGCAGCGCCAAGCTGAGAAGGGCGGCGATCGCCCGTTCGTCTTCTGCGCAAGCCTCGCCGACATTTTCGACAACCAGGTCGATCCGCAGTGGCGCACCGATGCCTTCGAGGTCATGCGCAAGACGCCCAGGCTGGTCTATCTGCTGCTGACGAAGCGCCCGCAGAACATCGTGAAGATGGCGGCGGAAGCTGGTGGACTGCCGGAGAATTCCGCGATCGGCACGACAGTGGAAGATCAACAGCGGGCCGACATCAATCTCTCGTGGCTTACGTCAGCGAGAATTGGGACGCGTCCACTCTTCACCTTCGGCTCCTTTGAACCTCTTCTGGGACCAGTCATCATACCATCTGGCCTGATGCCAGATTGGGTCATCACGGGTGGTGAAACGGATCAGGGCGGGCACAAGGCGCGCCCGACGCATCCGGACTGGTTCCGCTCACTCCGCGACCAGGCACAAGCAGCTGGCGTGGCCTTCCACCATAAGCAGAACGGTGAGTGGCTGGCTTGGGGCCAGAAGCTCGAGAACGGCAACGACAACTTCCTTTCTTTCCGCAAGGATCCAGAACGCTTCCAGCACATGGGCGACGAGATCTTGAGCAAGGTCGGCAAGAAGCTGTCCGGTCGAACGATCGACGGCGTGATCCATGATGCATTTCCGAAGGTGCCAGCAGTATGACCCCACACTTCACAGACGGCGTCCGAGACGACACCTCATTGATCATCGGCGTTGCCGGTCCGTCCGGCTCGGGCAAGACCGTCAGCGCACTGCTGCTGGCTCTTGGCCTGGCTGGTGACGAGCCTATCGCCTTCATCGACACCGAGGGCGGCCGCGCCAGGCACTACTTCCCGACACCAGACGACAAGCGCCCTCAGTCGGAGCTGCTGAAAGAGTTCCTGTTCCGTGTGAAATACATGGACATGCGGCCACCCTTCAGCCCGCGCGCGATCTGGGGCGCCATCAATGAGGCCATCGACAAGGTCGGTGCTCGTGTCGTCGTCATCGACTCCGCGTCGGACGAATGGGAAGGCGTCGGCGGTCTTCACGACATGCACGTTGCCGAGATGGCCCGGCTCGCTCGCAAGCCTTACGACGATCTACAGGACTGGGAGCTGCACAAGTACAACTTCCCGGCATGGGGAGTGCCCAAGTCTGAGCATAAGACCCACCTCATGAAGAACCTGCGCCAGGTCCGCGCTCACGTCATCTTCTGCTTCCGCGCCCGTGAGGTCACCAAGCCGATCGAGATCGAGGACAACAACGGCCGGAAGAAGATGACCGTCCAGAACGTGGGATGGCAGCCGATCTGCGAGCAAAATATGCTCTATGATATGACTATCTCGTTCATGGTCACCCCAGATGCCAAGGGTGTGCCGCTGATGCAGAACGGCGAGTTCTACGGCAAGCTCAACGCCCCTTACGCCCAGTTCTTCCAGCCGGGGAAACAGGTCTCGATGCAGACCGGCCAACGCCTCCGCGCATGGGCCCGCGGCGAAACCACCACCACCCAATCTCGTCCTGCCACTCCTCCTCCCAGGCACGACGAGCAGGGGGCCGACTCTACCTCCTCCTCCCAAGAGTCGGCCCCCGCCCATGACCGCGAGATGCTGCGCGAGTATCACAAGGTGCTCGCCGGTGAGATTGATCTCGACGGCCTCAAGGACGCGCACAACGGCTTCAAGGCGCGGATCGGTGCAGACAGCATCGACACCGCGAAGAAGATCCTCGGCGTCCACAACGCGCGCCTGCGTGGCGAGCTGGATGCCGATGGTGCCGCTGAATACGTGGAGGGCTTCATCAATGAGTGAACTGAAGATCCACAGCGACAAGGCTTGGGAGATTGCCTCGCATTTTTCTGACGTGCTGGCATCGTCCACCCGGACTCTTGCGGCCATGATTGACGTCGCATTGGCGGAGGCTGCGGAGGTAGCAAACCAGGAGCAGAAGCCGGTCGCATTCATCATCAGCGGCGTGTTGGCAGAGCTGAAGAAACACAAGGATGCCAGCGGAACCGTCTGGAGCGGGCTCAATGACAGGCATCCGTTCATTCATGAAGCTACCGCGCTTTACGCATCCCCGGTCAGGACCACCCCACCGCCCTCATCACATGTGGCGGTGGACCTTCTAGCGCGTTGGCGTGAAGGTGAATTCGAAAGCACAGCGGACGAAGCGGCGCAGGATGCTCTTGATCAACAATCGGACAGCTTTGACGCCGCCCCGGTCATTGAGGCGTGGCTGACCGCCCTCGCCACCACGGAGGCCGAGACATCAGCGCCCGAGAAACATGTGGCACCGGTCGAGATCCCCGGCGAGCTCGAAATGTTCGAGGGCAAACTCACCAAAGTCGTCGATGCGAGCCGCACCGGTTGGTGGCGTTTCCACGCTCACCGCGACCGCAATGGCTACTGCGACAATCCAGCGAGGGGATACTGATGAAGATCCTCACCGCGATCCGCCAGTGGTTTTGCCGCCACGAATACCGCCCCACCAAGTTTCAGGCGCTTGTCCCTGGCGCCAGCTACCAGTGCACGAAGTGCGGAAAGAGAGCCTACCGTGACTGAGATGAGACATCACAACGACGCTGTCACCCACGAAGATGCAGCCATTGAGACGATGCGCGCGAGCGTCATCCGCAAGGCTATAGGCCCTACGATCCTGCTCGGCTCTGGCACCTACTTCGATTTCGAAGACCCGGAGAGCAGTGAAATCACAATTGAGGATATAGCCTATGGGCTGGCCTTCGAAGGTCGATGTGCAGGTCAGTGTTTCAGTCGGCTTCTGCAGCGTCGCGTGTTTTATTCTGTGGCGCAGCATTGCGTCCTGATGAGCCTGATGGTGCCGCCGGAGCTTCAACTCCAGGCCCTGATGCACGAGGTGGGAGAAGCAGTCTGCGGCGACATGACTGCGCCGCTCAAGTCCTTGAACCCATCCTTCAAGTCGATCGAGAAACGGTGCGAGGCGGCAATCCTCAAGAGGTTCGGGATCACCATGACCGACCCCGTGGCGCTGAAGCAGGCAGACGTCAGAATGCTGGCCACGGAACGGCGTGACCTACTGCTTTGGCGAGGTGAGAAATGGTCACTGACCGACATTGAGCCTTACGATTTCCACATCACACCCTGGACGCCAGAACAGGCAGCCGAGGCCTTCCTTGCTCGATACGCTGAACTGACCAAGCCCCCCGCACATCTGGCGATAGAATGCCCTGCCTGCTGCGGTACCGGGCGCATGGGTCCGTACTTTCCAGGCGGCATGTCAGCGATCTGTGGCAACTGCTCCACCCCATCGCCCCAACCGAGGGAGGTGGGGGGATGAAGGACACGCTGTTCCTCACCGACTCCGAGATCGCGAAGCGCCTTGGCCTCGACACGGAGCAGTTCAAGACCGCGCTTCCGGCCCTTCTGAAGGAAGGGTTTCCACGCCCCGATGCGCTGTTCGCTGAGCGCCGCTATTGGCCCGCATGTCAGGCTTTCCTTGATCGCCGGTACGGACTCGCATCATCATCACCGCAGGCCAATCCCGGCCTTGATGAGGAAGAACCATGGAGACGGAAAAAATCGGCCTGAAAAAGAGGCCAAGGCAGGACGGCAGCACCGCCTATTACTGGGTGGCGTCAGCAGTGTCCCGCCACGCCAAGGACTACCCGCAGAAGACTGTGAGGGTTCATGGCGACATCGAGGAAGTGATCCAGCGCTGCCAAGTCCTCACATCCGAACTGAAGCAATGGCTCGCCCAGAAGGGGATCGGCGCCCCGGCGCAGTACGACGGCACCCTGAAGAGCCTCATCCGGATGTATCAGCAGACAAAAGGCTCGGGCTACTTCGAGGTGAAGAGCAACACCCGGGCGATGTATGATTTCAGCCTGTCGCTGCTGGAGAAGGATTGCGGCATGCGACGGCTGTCCCGTGTTACCGGCCTCGACATCCGCGCCTGGTACGATCATTTCAAGGAACCGGCAGAAGACACCGAAAAGGAAGCCGAGCAGCGCGCCGAGGCCGCAAAGCAAGGCATCATCCTGCCGCCGAACCCTGAACGCACCCGCCGCGCCTACCAGTGCATGCAGCTCCTGCGCATCGTCGTCGGCTTCGGAGTCGTCGCCAACATCACCGACTGCTTCAGGCTCAAGACCGTGCTGGAAGAAATGCGCTTCCACGTTCCCCGCGGACGCACGGAACAGATCACTTTCGAGCAGGCAAAGGCAGTCTGTGAAGTTGCGCTGTCGAAAGGCCTCACCTCGATCGCGCTCGCCCAGGCGCTGCAGTTCGAGCTGACCTTGCGCCAGATCGACGTCATCGGCCGCTGGGAGAAGATGGAAGATGCCAGAGACGGCGGTATCGTCGATCGCGGCCAGCGCTGGCGGGATGGTCTGTTGTGGGCTCACCTCAGCGCTGACGGCATCCTGACCAAGCCAACGAGCAAGGTCGAGGGGATCACGGCCGAGCATGACACCATGCAGTATCCGTTCCTTCGCAGCATCATCGACATGGTGCCGCCGGAGAAGCGCATCGGCCCGATGATCAAGTCAGAGGCGACTGGCCTGCCATACCGGCAGCGATACTTCTCGGACCAGTGGCGCATGTGTGCGGATGAAGCAGGCGTTCCGAAGTCGGTCTGGAACCGTGACAGCCGCGCAGGTGGCATCACCGAAGGCTCGGATGCAGGTGCTGATCTCGAACATCTGAGGCATCACGCGAACCATCAGAATTCGGCGACGACACAGCGTTACAACCGAAAGACCCTCGAAAAAACGAGGACCGTCGCCCAGTTCCGGCAAGCTCATCGCACTGCCAAGAACACTCCGGAAACATGAGCCAGGAACGCCTGTAGGAACGCGTAGGAACGTTGGCATCCAGCATGACAGGTTATCAGATTGAATTTGATGGTGATCCCGACGCGATTCGAACGCGTGACCCTCAGATTAGGAATCTGATGCTCTATCCTGCTGAGCTACGGGACCACTTCCTCCTCCATACAAAAGCAGAGCCTTCAAGCCAAGCGGTTTTGCATGGTCAAAATGCCGTGTTCAGCGCGGCAGGCGCTGTTCGGCCAGACGCACCCAGTAGGATATGCCGGTCGCGATCGCTTCATCGTTGAAGTCGTAAGCAGGATTGTGGAGGCCGGCCGTCTCGCCATTGCCGATCATGATGTATGCGCCGGGGCGCGACTGGAGCATGAAGGCGAAATCCTC
>SXGS01451372.1_pt1 | contig 46872 bp, 39 predicted proteins | sample 3174681 | NCBI WGS metagenome assembly SXGS01 (sample SAMN11356861, study PRJNA531348) | freshwater metagenome | isolation source: freshwater sample F1-80 | place: China: Fuxian Lake, Yuxi | collected 2017-12-25
GATACGACCAGTGCCACTTCTTCGCCGGGATCGGTGGCTGGCCGCTCGCCCTGCGCTGGGCCGGCGTCGACTTCGAGGAGCGGCTCATTCCGTTGGGCCCTCCTGGCTACGGCGAGGGCCGCATGCCCGCCGTGTTGGCGGTTTCGCCCACGGGCCGCGTCCCGGTCCTCCTCGTGGGCGGACGCGCCATTCCCGAATCCACCGCCATCTCGGAATGGGCAGCGGAACAGCTTGGCGCGAATCTCTGGCCGAAGGACGCCCTCGACCGCGCGGAAGCGCGCGCTCTGATGGCCGAAATGCACGCCGGATACGCGCCCGTGCGGCGGGACCTCTCGATGAATCTCCGCCGTCGCACCGTGGTCTCAAGCTGGCCCGACGACACGCGGCGTTCGCTCGACGCCTTCTTCGAGCGCCTTGGCCCATTCTACGCCCGCAGCGCTTGGCTCTTCGGTGAGCGCTCCGCCGCCGACGCCTTTTACGCGCCCATGCTCACCCGCCTGCGCACCTACGGCGTGGCGATGCCAGACGCATTCGCACGAGCCCTTGCAACCCTCGAGGGCGACGCCGACTTCGCAGCTTGGAACGCGGACGCCGTGGCTGAACCATGGCGAATCGAGGTCACCGAACGACTGTGGCCAGGACCCTCGCCGACGCCCAAGTGACGCCGTCGGCCGGGAGCAACACCATCCCGCCGGGCAGGTCCGGGTAGGGGTGGAAGTGCCCGACGACGCGCCGGCTGACGCCATCGGCGTCGACGGCTTCTACGTCCACGAGGTGCCCGCCCGAGGTCGGCTGGACGACGTCGAAGGCCGGGACCATCGTGCCGTCCGCACGCTGCTGGAAGGCCGTCCAGCGGGACGCGCCGACCACCTTCGCGTCGTCCGCAAGTGTCTCAATACGTTGGAACAGGCCCGCGTAGGTGTAGTCCGACACCCAAATGGGCTCACAGTAGGACATCATGTCCTTGCGTGTGGGCGCGATCAGGTCGCCGGAGACGATGTCGTAGCCGACGACGCCCAAGCTCCCGTCGTCGTGCGGAAATTGGGGGTCGGCCGGCTGCCCATAGAGGCCACAGGGCGCGTGGTCCCGGCCGTGGGCGTGGCCGACCTCGTGCACCATCGTTTCGGCCGACGTGGCGCCGGAGAAGCCGATGCCGATCGACGCCCGGGACCAGACGTCCTGCGGGCCCCCGAGTTGGGACAGGCCAAGGATGCAGCCCCCGCCGCAGAAGGCCGCCAACGAGTCGTCCGCGTTGAACAGGCCGTAGAAATAGGTGTTGTCCGGTACGTCGGCCTGGGACCGCAGCTGGGAAATTTCAGTCAGCAGGTCTCCCCAGTCGTTGCCGTCAAACGGCGCAATCCGGTCATCCCATGGCAACGTGTCGCCGATGGAGACGACGACGTCCTCCGCTGGGTAGGTCCCGACCAACCACTCCTGGTACAGCGCGATCTGGTCGTCCGACAGATCCGGCAACCGCCCAGAACCGTCGGCGTTGTACTCGATGGGGATGAGCACCACTTCGATCGCGTCGCCCTTTTCCACGTCGAAAGGCGTCTCCTCGTCCGACCACACTTCGGCATCCCCTCCGCCCGCCTCGCCACTCTCACGGAGTTCGAGCGACATCGTCATGCCGGGGCTCATCCAGGCTGCGTTGATCGAGAAGTTGAACGTCGAGTCCAAATCGGTTTCGTCGCTGGACGTCTCCACCTTGAACGTGTCCTCGACGATGTGCTCCTTGCCGCCGTCGACGCGGAGAACCGCCGTCACCTTGCGCGAGTCAAAATCGTCCGGAGGCTCCACGAAGACCCGGACCAACGCCTCCCGATCGGCGACGATCGGCGCCTGCCCATCTTCCGGCGCCTCACCCTCGACCATCAGATCGATCTGAACGCCTTGATAGATGGCGACTTGGCTGACTGGCAGGTCGATGACCGCCGCGCCATCCGCGACCGGCTCCCCCGATTCGGTCGTACTGCCCGTCCCGGTCCCCGTCGCGCCCCCGACCGTTCCGCTGGCCGTGCAGCCCGCCAACGCCACCACGATCCATCGCATGGCGCCTCCCGCGCTGTAAATAGCGCTTCGCCGCCTCCTATACCGGCCAGGTTTCGCAAGGGCCCTGTGAAGCCGACTCAGCGCCGACGGCACCGCTTGCGCACGGCCGCCGCGTCCTCATCGCTCAGCGCGTCGACGAGGAGCAGCGCTTCATCACATCGATCCAACCCCGACAGGGCCTCCGCACGCAGCGACGAGAGCTGTTGGCGGACGCCCGCCGCATCGACCGTCGGAATCACATGAGCGGCGGCCACCTCGGCCTCAACGGCGCGACCTAGCGCCATGAGCAGCTGAACCCGCGCCAGCTGCACTTCCGTGCCCAAGCGGCCATCCGGCCACCGCTCGAGCCACGCCTCGTACGCCCCGAGCGCCGCCTCGCGATGCCCGACCCGCTCCAATCCACGGGCCCGGTCGTACTCAGCCATCTGGGCGGCGAGTCCGTCGAGCACAGGACGCGGCACATCGACGGGACTCGACACTTCGTCGACGGCGATCGGCGCCGGCGGCAAGTCCGCTTGAGCGGCCACGGCCTCGACGACGGGACCCGACCGGGGGGATGCGAGCGGCACATCGAGGGATCCGGCCGGTACCTCAAGGACGGCGGGGACCTCGGGCGGCTGGACGGGCGGTGCAACGGGGGTCACGACGGCGACGCTATGGGCAGGCGGTGATTCGCTTGGGAGCTGGGGCGGCACCTTCGCTTCGGACGCCGCAAGCCACGCCGCCGCACCCACACCGACCGCAAGGACGGCCACGCCGACGCCCGGGGTCCAGCCCAGCCCTAGCGGCGCTTGAAAGGCCTTGGCCCGGACCAGATCCAGGTTGAACGGCCCCAGGCCTTCGTCGGCCGCGCGCATGTCGATGCCGGAGGACGATCGAAACTGCGGGTCGTCCCTCCATCGGATGGGCGTGTCGTTCATCTTGCCTCCTCGGCCGCCCAGGCCGCCCGAAAGCGCTCACGCGCAAGGCGCAAGCGACTCCAAACCGTGTTCACCGAAACGCCGAGGATCTCGGCGATGTCGGCGCCTTCGACCTCTTGCAACTCGAACAGCACGAACACCTCGCGCTGAACCTCGGGCAACTTCGCCACCGTCCGTTGGATCCGACGCGCCGTGCTGCTCGCGGCAGCGGCGTCTTCCGGCCCGTCGGGATGTCCTTCGGCCGGCCGGACCGTGAATCGTTCGATCATCCGCAGCCAGCGAGCCGTTCCGCGGCGCTGGTGGCGCACGTGGTGGGCGGCGACCTGGTACAGCCAAGCGCGCAAGTTGCTGCCAGGCACGAGATCGGCTTGCCGCCGGCGTGCGACGATGAACACGTCCTGCACGATTTCTTCCGCCAGCTCCCGCCGCCCCGTCATCCGTTCGACGTAGCGGCAAAGCTCCGCCGCATGGGCGTCGAACAGCCGGCCGATGTCGACAGGTCGGGCGCGGGCCGGGGCCTGGGTGTGAACGGCGAGCGTCATCACCCCTAGGATGCCCGAGTCCGCCCCCGGTCGTCACAGGGATGTGAACGGGACGCCCACAATCCCTCGCGTCGGCTATCGGTTGGCATGGCAATCTGGTGGCTCGCGGGCGTTGCCCTCGCCGATCCGTTTCAGTCGAAACTGCCCGCCGAAGGCGTCAACCTCGTCCGCGTCGACGTGCACGCCGGCGACGTCCGCATCTGGCCCGACGCCGAAGGCCACGTCGAGTTCCGCGGCGAAAAGCTGAACTGGACCGAACAGTGCTCCGCAGAAGCGACGCGAACCGGAGAGGTCGTTTCACTGACCGTCCGCAACGCAGGAATGGCCCTCGTCGCGCCCTGCGAGGTCCGCTGGTCCATTCACGTGACGCCCGAAATGGGGCTGCAGATCCGCATGGGTCAGGGCAGCCTCGTCATCCCCGCGATGCGCGGACGCACGTTCCTCAACGTTGGCAACGGCGACATCCGGCTTGAAGACGTCGGGGGGCCACTCACCCTCACGCTTGGCAACGGCGTCGTCGAAGGGGCCTACGTCGGCCCCGAACTCAAGGCGACCGTCGGCAACGGTGGCCTGCACGTCCACAACCTCGTCTCGCCTGTGACGGCGTCGACGAACGTTGGCGACATCGCGCTCACCTGGCTGGTCGTCCCACCCGGCCGCATCCGCGCGTCCAACCGCGTAGGGAGCGTTCGCATCGAGCTTCCCCCGCAGGCGCAAGTCGAAATCGCCGCTCGGGCCGGCCTTGGCAAGAAGCGCATCGAGTTCCCCCACACGCCCGGCGCGCCGACGCGGGTGGAAGTCGAGACGCAGGTCGGCACCGTGCACGTCACGACGAAGGCCGGGCCCCAGGTCGAAGACGGCAGCCTGGAGTAGACGTCAGCGCTGGTAGTCGTCGCCCCGTTCGACGGGCCGCGACGCCAGGTCGCCGAGCTTTCGCCGCAAATCCTCGCGGGTTCCCTCGTCGAGCGCCGTCAGCGCAGCGTCCATCCGACGCAGGCCCTCTTCCGCCGCCAGCGACGCCTCTCGGGCCCGCTGCAACTGCACCGAACGGAGGGCGTAGGCGATGAGTGCGGCGATGACACCGAGGGTCAACACCGAGATGACGCCGTAGAGAACGCGCTGCGTCTCCTGGCTCGCCTGCTGGACGGGCCCGACCCACCGGTCGCTCATGCGATCGGAGGCCTCCTCGATCGGGCGGACCATCTGCTGGGTCATCATCGTCAACGTCTCGGTGATGGGGGGCGTCCCCGCTTGCCCTTCCTCGATGGCGGCGAACACCGAGTCCCGCAGCAGGTCGCCGACGGCCACCCGAAGGTTCTCGTCCTGCAGCGCGACACGAAGCGAGCGGCTCGCCCGCTCGATGACGCGGTCGACGGTCTCCTCGAGCGTGGGCGCCAGTTCCCCGCGGACCCCTTCGGCGAGCGCTCCGACGATGTCGCGCCGGACGAGGTTGCGGAATTCGGGGGAGACGTCGTCGCGCAGGCCTTTGCCCGTCTTTCGAGCTGCGGTCGTCAGCAGCTGATCGATGACGCGCTCTAGGTCGGCCTGTTGCTCCGGTGTGATGTCGGTGGCGCCCGCCCGCAAGCCTTGGCCCAACTGGTGGCCAAGCTCCGCGAGCAGAGCCCGCTCGAGCACTTGTTCACCGACCTCGTTGACGCTCGCACCTTCGCCGCCCAACTCGTCGAGCGCGCCACGGACCACACCCGAGCCCACTTTGTAGGCGCAGCCAGCGTTCAACAGGGCGGCGAGGGCGAACAAACGCATGCTGCCGCGTATGTTGCCGCGATCCCGGGTGCCTCTACGCGAGGCCGATGTCCTTGCAGGCGTAGACGTCCTGAATCGCGTTCAACAAGCGCACTCCCTCAGCCATCGGCTTCTGGAAGGCCTTGCGCCCAGAGATGAGGCCGGTACCCCCGGCCCGCTTGTTGATGACCGCGGTGCGAACGGCGTCGCGCAGGTCGTCCGAGCCCGACTCGCCGCCCGAATTGATGAGCCCCACACGGCCCATATACGCGTTGACGACTTGGTACCGCGTCAGGTCGATGGGGTGGTCGGAACTCAAGTCCGTATAGACGCGCTTGTGGGTCTTGCCCCACTTGCCCAAGGCCGGGTCGTTGTACCCGCCGTTGTGGGTGGGGAGCTTCTGTTTGACGATGTCCGCCCCAATCGTGCACCCGAGGTGGATCGCCTGGCTGGACAAGTCCGAAGCCGTGGCGTGATCGGCGGTCGCCGTCTTGAAGGCCGGATTGCGGACGTAGCACCACAACACCGTGAACAGACCAAGCGCGTGGGCCTCCTCGAACATCGCCGCCGTTTCCTGAAGCTGGCGACGCGACTCGGGCGCGCCCCAGTAGACCGTGGCACCCACGCCGACAGCACCAAGGTCGAAGGCCTGCTGGACGGAGCCGAAGGGCACCTGGTCAAAGGTGTTGGGGTAGCTCAGAAGCTCGCTGTGGTTGACCTTGACGATGAACGGGATGCGATGGGCGTATCGGCGCGCCACGATCCCCAACGTCCCAAACGTCGTCGCGACGGCGTTGCAGCCGCCTTCGATGGCCAATTCACAGACGTGGGCCGGATCGAACATCGCCGGATTGGGGGCAAACGAAGCGCCGGCGCTGTGTTCGATGCCCTGGTCGACGGGCAAGATGCTCAGGTAGCCCGTGCCAGCGAGTCGCCCCGTGCCGAACATGCGGCCAAGATTGCCAAGCGTGGGCACCTTGCGGTCGGACGGCACCAAGACCCGGTCGATGAAGTCGGGCCCCGGCGCTGCAAGGCCTGTGGCCGGGACAACGGCGCGGTGGTTGAGCAGCGATGCCGCCTCGTCGCCCAGCATGGCCTCGATGGCTGCACGATCCACCACCCCTCCTCCCGGTCAACGCCGGACCGGCCGCCTAATCGGCGGCGCTTCGCCCCGTAAGGTCTCCAGATCGTCCCGAGTGTCGACGCCACGGTGGCGGGCGCCGACTTCGACGACGTGCAGCGCGATGCCCGCCTCCAGCGCGCGCAGCTGCTCAAGGCCCAACGCACGTTCGGCTGCGGTCGGGGGACGGCTGGCGACGTCGAGAAGGACGCCGCGTTGCCAGCCGTACATGCCGACGTGATGCCGCGGCGACCCGGCCGGGGGGGGTGCCCCGCGCGCGAAACCCGTCGCCCGCCCATGCGCGACCCCGATGTGGACGGCGCTCAGGCGCCCGGCATCCTCGGGTTGTAGCGGCGACGCCGCGGTGACCATGGGCGCTCCCGCGGCCAGCGCCGCGGCCATGGCCCGAACCGCCCCGACGTCCGCCAACGGCTCGTCGGCCTGCAGCCCGATCACCCAGTCCACCTCAAGGCCGCACGCCACCTCGGCGACGCGGTCCGTACCGGTCGCGCAATCCGGCGATGTGGCGCACCAAGACGCGCCCCACCGACTTGCCGAGGCTGCCAGACGGGGATCATCCACGGCCACGATGACGTCGCCAACGCCAGCGCGGACAGCCGCCTGCCATGCCCACGTCCAAACCGGTGCCCCCCACAACGTCGCCAGCAGCTTGCCTGGCAACCGAGTGGAGGCCCAACGCATGGGCAGGACGACGGCCCCGGTCAGTTCCAGCCGTCCCGCTTTTGCGGGCCAAGCGCCGCGATCCGCTCCGGAAGGCTCGCAATGAGCCCTTCGGTCGACTGCAGCGCCACGTCGAGCCCCTTGGCGCGAATGCGGACCGTGGCCCCGCCGCCCTTCTGAGCAACGGCCGACTCCATGTCGAGTGCCATGCCGCCGCCTTCGGTGTCCACTTGGACGTCCCGCCAGCGATACGCGCGCAATCCGCGGCGCTGGTCGACGAGCAGCCAGTCCGGGAGGAAGGTCAGATTCGCCTCGCCGGCACGCACACGCCACGGCGCGAGGTTGCTCACCACGCCCGAAGGAAGTGCGCGGGCCCACCGCACCGCCTTCGGCTTGCTGCCCTTGCCCGCCCATGACGCCTGACCGGGAGCGGCCGCGACCGCCGACAACGTCCGATCGAGGACGCGCCACGCCTCCACTCGCTCTGGGCCAAAATCGTAAAAGAGCACCCGGGTCCGGGACACCATTCGACCCAACCACGCGAGCGGCACGGAGGACGCGAACAACGCCCCAAGTGTGACGGCGCCGGCGGCCCCGATGGACAGCCCGGCGCGCACAAGGGCAGTGTTTGCGTCGATGCCGGCGAGGACGTCGGCGGGTACTGTTGGCAACACGACACCGAGCCAAACGCCGACCGCGGCAATGTGCACGGCGAGCGCGGCCAAGGTCCCGGCCCGAATCGAGGAGGCGCCCACCGGATGCACAAGGTGGTTTTGGACGCTGGACGCGGCCTCCTTGACCAGCCGTGTCGCGCCAGAGCGTGTGAAGCGGCTGCCGGACAAGTCGGTCCGGTAGACGTCGCCATCCCAGACCAACGACGCCAACGTCGTCCGAGGTCGCCCGGGCACGATCCACCCAAGGCCGCGGGGATGGACGGCAAGCCCTTTGGGCACGAGGCGAATCTCGTGAAGTCCCGTCCGAATGTGGTCCGCTACGAGGTCCACGGCGAGGGGCGACGTGTCCACGGTGTTGTCGTCGAACTGGGATGCATCCCAGCCCGAGCCCGCGCGCCCGGTGGGCCCCGCTTCCAACACCTTGTCCAACCAATCGGGGACGCCTTCGTCGGCCATGGGTTCCACGCGCTGCACTGTCGTAGGCGGCGTCGAATTCGATTCTTGCGAAGCGGGGGCCCACCCTGCCGCCACCCGCCCTGCGGCGGGCGCCGGAGTGTTGCCCATCCACGCTGGCTGGGCCCAGCCCACAGCGTCCTCGAACGGCGCCTCCGCAGCGGGCTCCGGCGCCGCGACGCGAGGCTCGGGAACGGGCGTTCCACCCCCGATCCATCCTCCGAGCGCGTCCTCGACCGGGGTGAGCGGAGGAAGGGCGGGCAACGCGGACCGTTCAGTCGCTTGCGGTGCGGTCGGCGCCGACGGAGGGGCCTCCGGCTCGACCCGCTGCGGCCCCCGACCGTCGATTCGGACGACATCGCCTGCGTCTTCGCCCAACGCGAACGTGTCGCTTGGCCGCCCAGTGACCGAAGCCTTCGTTCGCGACTGGTTCTGTTCCGTCTTGAGCGACAGGTCGAAGTCGGACGTGGCCGGTCGATCGTACCGTGGCATTTCAGAAGGCGGCAATGCGAGCGGCGGCAACCCTGGCGGGTCCAAAGGCAGCGCTTGGACGGCCATTCGGATCATGGCCTCGAAGGCCTTGGCACTCGCGGGCCGCTCGTCGGGTTTGTACCGCGTCGAGTGCCGAATCAGGTCGGCCAGCGCTGACGGCATCCCGCTGAGCACGTCATCATGCGAATCGGGCACGTAGAGGTCGAGGGGTTCGAGGCCCGTCGTCACCGCGAAGAGCAAGGCTCCGGTGCCGTAGACATCGCTCCGCGGATCTGCGATCTTCGCGTTCTTGCGCTGCTCCGGCGCCATGTAGGCCCAGGTGCCCATCACGGCGCCGGTCCGCGTCAGGTCGCGATCGGCATCGGCCACCGAGGCGATGCCAAAGTCGGTGACCTTGGGGACACCTTCCGTCGTCAGCAACACGTTGTGCGGTTTGACGTCGCGGTGGACGACGCCAATGGCGTGACTCGCGTCGAGCGCCGACAACACGGAAGCCACCACGTTGAGCGCCATCCGAGGCGGCAGCGGACCGTGGCTGTCCACGCGCTCCATCAGGCTGCCGCCGTCGACCAATTCCATGAGCATGTAGACGCGGTCGCCATCGACCCCCATGTCGTAGACGGCGACGACATTTTCGTGGTGGAGCTTGGCCATCGTCCGCGCTTCGTTGAGAAAGCGCTCGCGCGTCTTTCGTCGGCTCGTCAGCTCCGGATCGAGGACTTTGACCGCGCGGAACACGTCCAGTAGCGCATCGTAGGCCCGGTACACGGTCGCCATGCCACCGGTTCCGAGCACCGCGACAAGGCGGTAGCGTCCGTTGCACAATGACGGCGCGACGTCCAGGCAGCCTCCGCGGCGCATTCTACCGCAATCGCGGTCTTGCGCCCCTCGACACGTCCGCATCGCATCGGTAGGCCGCCGGCCGGAGGGATTCATGGTCGCGTGGCTGGCCATCGACGTTGCGCTTGGCGCCTGCACCCCGACCGCCCTCGAACCCCTCCTCGAATTGCCGCAGACCACCGTCTACGTGCTTGGCGAGCGCCGGGGCACGGCCCTGGACTTGGCCCGCGCCGCGCGGCTGGTGGCCATCCTGCCGGAGCCGGTCACCGTTGCACTTCAAGCCGTGGACCGCAGCCACCAGCCCCTGCTCGACGACCTTGCCGCCGGCAAAGTTCAAGCGAAGGACGTGCCCAAACTCGCCGCGATCGAAGACACCTGGGGCTTCCCCGGTCGTCCGTACACGCCCCTACTGGCGGCTGCCGACCGCGTCATCGCGCTTGGCGGCGGGCCCGCTCGCACCCCTTCCGACGTCGCGCCCCAATCGCCAGGGCGCGCCCACGTGTTGGCCGCCTGGGCAGGGCCGATGCCGGTGGCCGTGGAAGCGGACGTCGTCAACGCCGTCACGTGGACGGAACACGAGCTCGCGCTGCGGGCGCTGACGACCTGGGACGGCCGCGGCTCTCTCGTCCTCGTCGTCGACCGCTTGCACGTCGAAGGGGGCGGCGGCGTGGACTGGCAGATCGAACGTCAGTCCGATCGCACACCCGCGCCGGTGCTCTTGTCGCCCGCCGGCTCCAAATGTGGCGCCGGCGAAATCAGCTGGATGTGGCCCGGCGCCCGGGCCTGGCACGGGATGTTCAGCGCGCAGCCTTGACGTCGGACGGCATGCAGACGCCGAAGTCATTGCCCCAGCTGTGACGTTCGTAGGTGAGCACGGCCGCGATCTCGAAGTCGCTGAGCATGGCGCCCTGGGGAGTCATCACGCCGTTGTACTCGACGCCATCGACCAAGAGCTTCCCGCTCATGCCGTTGATCACGATCTTGGCATGGGTGCCGCAATCGCCCATGTGGTCCTTCTGGCCGACCAACGGCGGGAAGGCCGGAGGCATGCCCTTGCCATTTTCCATATGGCACGTCATGCACGCGATTCCGCCGTTTCCGCCTGTCTTGTAGACGCGCTCGCCGTGCGTCATCAGCGCCACCTTGGCCTCTTCGGGGCTCATCGCGGCCACGTCGGGCGGAGGCGGCGGGGCCGGCTTGGGCGCAGGAGCAGGCGCAGGCGCAGGCGCCGCACTCGCAACGGGTTTGGCCGGCGGTTCCGTCTCGCCACCGCAGGCCATCATCGCCAGGACCACCACCATGGACCACCTCCGTGCGCGAGAGCTAGCCCGGCGTCTCGCCGGACATGCGACTCAGCATCCCTCGGGTGCGCAGCCGATCGCGGCGGCCGAAATCGAGTGGCGGACGGCTCAGCCGCCGATCCAGCCCTCGATCATCGCGTCGCTGATCTTGGCGGGGTGGCCGCGCCAAACGATCTGGCCGCCCTTGACGACGGCCGCTGCGGGGATGCCGCGAACGCCGAAGTTGTCCGAAAGCGCTTGACCCTGCTCTTGGGCGACCGGGTAGGTGACCTTGTTCTCGTTGAGCAGCGCCATGACCTTTTCCTTGGTGCCGCCCTTCGTCAGCTTGGTCAAGCCGACCATGTTCAGGCCCTTGCCCTTGTACTTGCCGTAGGTGGCCTCCAGCTTCGGCACTTCGCGCTTGCAGTGCGGGCACCACTCCTCAAAGAAGACGACCAGCGTGGCATTGCCCTGCGAGAAGTCCGTCTTGCCTTGCAGCCATTCCGCCACGGCAAGCTCGCCCGCGGGGCGACCGATGACGACGAGCTCGCCCGACAGGCGAGCCGACGACTTCGCGGCCTTCGTGTTCGGGTACTTCTCGGTCAACTCGGCGAGCTTGGCCTTGGCGTCGTCGTACTTCTGGGCTTCGAATGCCGAGTTGGCGGCCTTCAAGAGCTCGGTGGCGGCCTCCTCGCCCGGATCGTCGGCGACGGCGGGAGCACCGGGCCGTGCGCCCTTGCTCTTTTCCTCGAGGGCCACGAGACGGGCCTCCATGTCGGCAATCTTCTTGTCCGTCTCGGGATTGCTGCACGCGGCGAGCAAGCCTCCCATCACAATCGCAACCCAGCGCATGGCCATGGCGTCTCCAACAAAGGGCGCGGGCACTAACATGCCCGGCGGAACGCGCGATCGTCACCGTATGCCATGAAGCGACATCGGTGGTCAGCTCGGCAGAATCTCGACGCCCTCGCGGGCCCGAGCCGCCTTGTAGGCGACAAATCGCGCCCGCAATTCGGGGTCCGCGACCGACAAGATCTGGACGGCGAACAATGCGGCGTTCGCCGCACCGCCGACGGCGAAGGTCGCCACCGGGACGCCCTTGGGCATTTGGACGATGGACAGCAACGCGTCGAAGCCTCCCAACGTGCCCGCCGCCAAGGGGACGCCGAGGACCGGAACGGGCGTGAGCGCTGCCAACACGCCTGGAAGATGGGCCGCGGCCCCGGCGCCAGCGATGAACACTTGGACGCCTTCGGCCTCCGCGGCCCGCGCAAAGCGAACGAGTTCGTCCGGCGCGCGGTGCGCCGACGTCACGCGAGCCTGGACCTCAATACCGAATTCGCGAAGTACGTCGAGCGCCGCCGACATGATCGGAAGGTCCGACTTGCTGCCCATCACCACGGCGACCTGGTGCCCAGCCATTTGCCCCCCTCAGAAAGGGGCCGCTGCTAACGTCCCGCGCCCGACCCGAAAACGACCACGACCGTCGGCTTGGGGTCGTCTTCGCCCGTGACCAACCGCACCCGAGGTTCCGCGTAGACGAAGAGACGGCGGCCAATCCGAGAGAACGTCTGACTCCAGCCCACGCGAGCTGCAACAGAGCCCGAGGCGTTCACGAGGCGCTCGGCAAACACAGTCTCGTTGCGCTGGCTGTAGAGGATCCCCGGACCGATACCTGCACCCACGGCGAAGCCGTTCTGCGCGACGTAGTCCCAGTTCGCAAGCGGCTCGAGGACCACCGACATGTGGACCCCGATGGGGCCCTCGACGGACGTAGAGACGAGCGCGCCAAGCCGATGGCCCGGCCCGAAGTTGATGCCGGCCCCGCCGCGGACACCCATCCCGATCCACGACGGGACGTACTCGTCCCAGACAGGCTGGCTGCCATACCCGAATTGAATCGCACCCTCGTAGCTCCAATCTGGAGGCAGACGATCGATCTTGAGCGTGGGCACAGGCAATTCGTCGGCATCCGACGGCAGGCCCTGCGCGAACGCCGACGGCGCAAACGCCACAGCGAACATCCACAGAAGGTGCACGGTGCCTCCAACCCCAACGTGCGGCGCGGGCGACCGGAGTTAACGCAGGAGTGCCGCAAGCGAGCGGCGCAACCTCAGGCTAATCCTGCTCACAACGGAGCGGGCCATGTTCTGGACCTGGACCGCCGCGATTGCGCTGGCGCAGGACGACCCTGCCCCTCCTCCGCCGGAGGTGCCTGAAGCGCCTCTGACCGACGATCCCCAGGCCGCGATGCCGCCAGGCCCCGCCGCGGCGCCAGCCCCCATCGCTCCAGCCACCGGGGACGCCGCGCTCGCCGACGCTCTCCTCATGCTCAATTCCGTCGACCGGGCGAGGGAAGGCGCGCTCCTGCTCTCGACGCTTGGTGACGTGCGAGCCGTCGAGGCCCTGAAGGTCGCGACGCTTACGCGTCGAAAAGACGTCGCCGTCGCCGCGGCCGCTGGGATGGGCGCCTTTCCTGAAGCGACCCCCACCCTCGGCGAGATTCTCCGCTCCCGCTCCGCACCCAACGAGGTCCGTTCTGCGGCCGCTGATGCGCTCGGGCGCATCGGCACGCCCGAGGCCGCAGACGAGTTGTTGACGAGCATCGCATCGGCCCTCAACGGCAAGGTCCGGTCCGCGGCCGCCGACGCCGTCGTCAAGCACTTTCCCGACAGCGTCCCCAATCGCGGACTCCGGTCCCAATCGGGCTCGCCGTGGCTCGCGACCGGACTCGGATGGGGCCTTGGCGTTGGGCTCGGATCGGCCGGCTACTACGGGGGACAGGGCCTCGAGGTGCTCGGCGCGACCACCGGTGGGGCGGCCGGCCTCGTGGCCGGTTTCACGTACGGTCGCGTCAAACCGGTAGATCCCGAACGCGCCGCCTTCGTGACCGTCACGAGCATCCAGACATCAGCCGCGGGCGCTTTCGTCGGCGCTGGCATCGCTCCGGAGGGTGTCTGGGGTGGCGCGCTGACCGGCGAGTTGCTCGGCGCGGGCCTCGGGATCGGCACGTCGAAGCTCTACCGGGGCTCAGGTCGCGACATCGGCGAGTCGGTTCCGTTCGCTTGGCTCACGGCCGCGACCTCCGCAGCGACATTCGACTTGCTCGACGACGCCAACATCGTCGCCGCGTCCCGCCTGGACACCGAGTGGATCGCTGGAGGCGTCGGATTGGCCGGCGGCACCGCGATCGGCCTCGCCGTCGCGCCCCAACTTGACCTGTCGGGCACGGACTTGGCGGCAGCCTGGATTGCAGGGAGTTTCGGGGCCACCACAGCGGTGTTGGCCGCGGACCACATCAGCGACGCGTCGCTTCCCATGCTCGGCGCAGGGGTCGGCGGGCTCCTGGTGCTCGGGACGGCGAACCGATGGGAGGTGGGTGCCGACGCGCTTGCAGCCGGGTTGGGCGGCTGGGCCCTTGGCACGGGCGTCGGCACCGGAGTGGGCATCAGCATCGAATCCAGCGACGATCGTGCCCCCACCGCAGCCGCGGCCGTCGGCGGCGCTGTTGGGCTCGCCACCGGCGTCCTCGCGGCCGAGCTCAACCCCCGAAGCATCGACGGCGGAGACACCACGGTCACGGCCCTGGCCACCTCCTGGGCCATCTGGCAGGCCGGCGGCTTCGCGAGCGTCCTGGAGGCGCGTCACGAACAAGTGGGCGTCTACGTCGCAATTCCCGGTGCGATCGGCGGAGCGGCAGCCTTGGCGTCCCCGCTGATCGACGTTTCTCCTGACATGGCCCTCGCGGGGACGTCCATCGGCCTCTGGGGTGCCTACATCGGCGCCTCCATCGACATTTTAGCCGACGGCGACGAACCGATCTTGGCGGCACTCATCGGCTCGGACGCCGGCCTGGCGACCGGCGCCATCGCGGTGGCCAACGGCGTCTCGCCCTTCATGCTGGCCCTTGGCGACGCAGGCGGGGTCGTCGGCGCAGCCACAGGCGGCATCGGCGCAGCTTTGGTCGGCGCCGAGGACGACATCCCCATCGCTGTTGGCCTCGCCGGCGGCGTCGTCGGCTTCGGCGTGGGGGTTTGGGCGGCCCATTCCATCACCCGCCCTCCGCGCGTTTCGCTCGGAAATTTGGATGTACCGGGCGTCTTCGCGCTGTCCGCGGCCGGCGTGAGGGGCAAGCTCGGTCCCACCCCCGGCGCCGGTTTCACCTGGTCTGGTTGGTGACGGCACTCAACCGGAGTGCCACCAAAGGGCCCGAGCGTGCGCCGGAGCCCAGGGAGCGACCCGATCAGGGCACGTCGTCGTCGTCCCAGAGCGGGAAGGCCTCTTGGCGCGCGTCCGCGAACTTCTTTCGAAGGGGGTCCGACTCGGCCAGCAGTGACACGACGACCTCGTTGAGGCGAACGAGGCGGCTGGCCAAGACACGGGCGACCGCAAGCGCAAAACGGAGGGCCGCGCGGTCATCCGACGCGATCATCGCCTCGAAGCCGATGCGGTCGATCGCGAAAAGCGTAAGCTGGGACGTCGCGCGGACCGTGGCCGAACGCGGCGTGTCGAGGAGCAGGCTCATCTCGCCGAGCACGTCGCCCGGGCCGAGAACGGCGATGGCGTGGGACACCCCGTGATGGTCGCGCCGCAGGATTTCCACCGATCCGTCGACGATCACCATCATTCGAGGACCAAAGGCGCCCTGTTCCAAGACGATCGCCCCTCGCTGCCAGTGCTCGAGGCGACCGACGTCGAGCAAGCGCCCAAGTTCGTCGTCGTCCAACGACGAGAACAGCGGCATGAGCCGAAGCGAGGCCAAGGTGTCGTCGGCCAGCGGGGCCCCCACATCAGCATCTCCGCTATCCTCGCGACGGCCGTGACGGGGGTTTCGGCAGGTTGCGTACCATTCGCGGACGGGCCCCCCCACGACGCCATCCTCCTGGTCACCGTTCACGGCCTCGCTGCCGCGGACCTCGGCCATTGGCCGCCGCGCCATCCGCGCTTCGAGGAGGCCCTGAAGAACGGGCGACACCACGTCAGGGCCATCGCGCCCTCCACGTCGTCGTTTGCGTCCCTCGCGTCGATCCACACGGGCGTCGAACCTCATCGCCACGGCCATCGCGCACCCGGGGCGCCCCTGTTCACGGCCACCCTCGCCCAGCGATTGGAGCTGAGCGGGTGGCACACTGAGGCCGTCGTCGTCGGTCTGGACATGCTGTGGCCAAGCGCCTTCGGTCGCGAAGTGACGACCTTGCCCTCCGCGGACGCAGCCATCGACTGGCTCCACCGCGGGGCTGGGCGCGCCGCGCGCTTCACCTGGGTTCATCTCGCGACGAAGCGGCCCGACCACAACGCCGACGGCGCCGTCGCCGTGCTGGAGGCCTGGCTCCTCGAACACCCTGGCGGGCTCGCCATCGTGGCGGGAGACGTGGGCCTTCGGGCGGACGGCACCGTCCCCGCCGCCGGCATGATCCTCGACGATGCCACGCTGAACGTCCCATTGGCCGTGTTTGGACGCGGCAGCGGCGTCGTCGACTCCCCGGTCGGTGCCGTCGACATCGCTCCCACCGTGCTTGCAGCCGCCGGCCTTGCAGCGTCGGACCTCGACGGCGTCGATCTCGGCGACGGGGGCAGCCCGACCATCCACTCCGAAGCCCTCGCACCTTGCGCCATCGGCCTCGCACCGCTCCACGCCTGGACGGACGTCGACGGCCGCTGGACGTCCGGCGTCTGGGGGGTCCACACCCCGAGCGGACCGAGCCCCATCGCTGGTCCGCCGCCAAACCGGAAGAGGCCGCCGGACAACGCCCCTGTCGTCCTCCTCCAGCCCGATCAGGCAGCGGCGTACCTCGCCCTCGGCGAGTGGCCGCTCGATCCAAGCGCCTGCGTGCCAGGCACGGATCCACGCGACGCGCCGCTCGACATCGCGGACGCCGAGCGCGCCCTACTTCTCGCCTCAGCCGGCCTGCCGCAGCGCGCCGCCAGCCACCTCGCCGCGATTTCCACCCGCCACCCCGACGCGCCCGGTCCGCGTTGGCTCGCGTCCACCCTTCTCGGCAAGTCTCCCGATCGGACGGGGGCCCGTCAGCACAACGAGGCGACCGAAGTCGATGCAGCGCTGAGGGCGGGCCGCTGGGAAGACCTCGCCGCCGCCGCTGCACGCGCAGAACAACTCACTGGGGACCTTCGGTTCTTGGCGCTCTCAGCGCGGGCGGAGTTCGAGTTGGAGCCGTCGGCCGACCCGCGCCCCGTCGCCGACGCCCTCGATCGCTACGGCCGCCCGGACCTGAGTTGGACCCTACGTGCCGCGTGGTCGCTCGCTCAGGGCGACCTTTGGGACGTCCACGACCCACCCGACGACCCCGAGGCGCAGTTGCTGGCCGCCCGCGCGGCTTGGGACCTCGGCCAAATCGAAGCCGCGATGCGGCACGCGAGCGATGCGGCGCAACGCTCGCCCGAGCACGTTCCCCTGCAGACGTTCCGAGCCACCGTCTTTCTCGAATTGGATCGGCCAGCCGACGCCCTCCGGGCCCTGTCCAGCCTGCCCAAACGGCGCGACATCGACGCCTTACGACGCCGGGCGACGGCCGCACTGCCGCCCCCGCCACCCAACCGCACGATGCGTGCGAATTAGGGCGCCCGCCCGAGGTCCACATGAAGCGCCCGATCCGTCAGGCCGCATGGGGCGCTGCAGCGATCGCTGGCGTCGCGATGGTCGTTTGGACGTTGGCCTGGCTCCCCGACCTTTCGGGCGTGCCTGGGGCGGCCCCCTGGGAACTCTTCGCGTCGCCGGCGGCCGCGCCGACCGTCCGTTCCTTCGGCAACGTGTCGGTCGGCATTCTGGGCATGGCGATCACCGTGGTCGCCATCATCGTGGAGTTGGCCGCCAACCGGTACACGGCGCGCATCACCGAGCTCTTCGTCCGCGACCCGGTCAATCAGATCGCGCTGAGCTTCTTCGCCGTCGTCGCCCTGCTCGCGGTCTGGTCCGACCTGAGCCTCGCGGCGAAGGTCCATCCCACCACGCTTGTCGCGACGGCCACCGTGGGGCTGTCGGCCGCCATCATCCTCATTCTGCCGTACTTCGTCTACGTCTTCGACTTTCTCGGACCGAGCCAGGTCATCGCCCGCATCCGGTCGACGGCTGAATCGGCCATGGCCGAGGCCGCAGCGGGTCTGGACCCCATTGCGAGCCGCGACAACGCGCGCAACGCGGTCGAGCAACTCGGCGACATCGTCCTCAACGCGGTGGACCAGAAGGACAAGGCCATCGCCGTGGCGTGTCTGACGGCGCTCGGCGATGTCGCCGTCGCCGAAATCCGCCAAAAGGCCAGCCTGCCCGAGGCGTGGTTCGCCGCCGACGCCATGGTCGCCGCCGACCCCGACCTCGCCGCGCTGGACCCCGAGGTCGTCCGCGCCCTCGTCAACCGCCGAACCTGGGTCGAGATGAAGGTCTTCCGGCAGTACCAGGCCGCCTTCGGCGACGCGCTGAACCGGATGCGCGACGTCAACCACCTCGTCGGTCGCCACACGCGCCGCATCGCGCTCGCCGCGATCGAGGCCGACGACCCCGCCGCCGCCGCCCTGTCGATGCGCTTTCTCAACACCTACGTCCGGGCTGCGCTCAACGCCAGGGACGTCCGATCGGCCTTCCATCTGCTCCAAGAGGTCGGGCACCTCGCCGCCGACACGCTCGACCGCGGGCGTGAGGACCTGACGCTCGAACTCGCCCAGCGCATCAAGTTCTATGGCCAGCTCGGCTTCTCCATGCAGATTCCCTTCCTGCTGGAGACGGCGGCCTACGACCTCGAGGCCCTACTTGAGGTCGCCGCGGCCCGCGATGCCCAATGCCATGGCGCCCTGCTGGAGCTGTTCGTCGATGTCGACCGCGAACCGGAGGGGGGCCGCACCCAGGAAGCCAGCCTGCGCGGCGTCCGAAAGGCCCAGCTCAAACTTGCGACCTGGTACCTCGTACGCGGACGGGAGACCGAGGCGCGGCGCATCGCCACCGACTTGCGACATGAGACGGCCGAGCGCCTGGCGAGCATCCGCAACGAGATGCTCGCCGTCACCGAGCCCGAATACTGGGAGGTGTCCGACCGGGCGACGAACTTCGAGTACCTTCCGCCCGAACAGCGGGCGCAACTGGACGTCTTGTTCGGATGGCTCCGGGCCTGACTCGCCGATCAGGGCCCAACATCGTAGCGAGTCTTGTCGCCCACATCGAAGCCCACCGGCTGCCGGCCCTTGACGACGGCCATGATGAGGACGAACGCGGTGGCCACCGCCAGTGAGGCCCCGGCCACCACATTGGGGCCGGCCGACCATGCGACTATGCCGAGGGCCAAGGCCCAGGGCACGAGCCCCAACCCGGGAATCTTGAAGCAGAAGCGTTCCTTGAGCGCGAGCCCGCTCACCACCACGAACAGCGCCCCCAGCCCGGCTCGCGTCGCCCAAATGTGAAGCCCCGTGAGGGCCAACCAGGCCCCCATCCACGCACACAGCCCCAGGAACCAGCGGATGCGGCGATCGTAGAGGTGCAAGTGCAGCACGGACAGGCCGACGCCCGCCACGAGCCCGCGCACCGCCCAGTTCTCGGGGTCGACCTCCCGAAAGGGCGCCTCGCTCGCCAATCCCCCCAAAGAAGCCCCCGTCAGGGCGAGGCCCAACCGGTAGAACGCGACCGTCCTCCGGTCGTGATCATCGATGGCATCGTCGGGCTGGGGGTCGGCCATCGGCCGCGGCTACCGCGTTAGCGGCGGCCATGCCCGAGCGGATCCGGCCACGGCTGTTCGCGTTCCCGCGCGACGTGGAGCTGGCCTGGCTCACCGAACTTGTTCCCGACAACGCGGACCGGGCCGTTCTCGAAGCGATGGTCGACGCATTCGCAACGACGGCGAAGACCAAGCGCCTGCTCCCCGAGCACCTGGACGCCATCGAACGTGCGGTCGGCCACCCGCGCCCGGCCGTGCACGGTCCCGCCGCGACGCGGCTGACCGTCCTTGCGCACTACTTCCCGACCGCAGCCGAAGCGCTCGAACGCGCCATGGCGCGCCCAGAGTCCTCCATCCGCGTCCACGTCGCGTCCGCGCTGCCCAACGCGCCGGCCGAAGTGGCCGCACCTTTGCTCGCCGCCACGCTCAGCGACTCCGAGTACGTCGTCCGCAAGGCCGCCGCCGCCGCGGCAAATTCTCTGCCCCTGCCCGAACTCCTTCCGGCCCTGCAGAAGGCCGTCGCCAACGAGCGCGACGCCCGCGTGCGCGTCCTGCTCGTGCAGGCCGTGACCTTCCAAGAAGGCGCGGTCGCCCTGCCCGCGCCTCTGGACCGCTCGGGCCGCTAGCCGGCCACGAAATCAGCGGAGCAGACGCTCGAGAAGGTGGAAGTTCTCCACCTCGCGTTCGTCGACCTCACCGTCCGCACCCATCATCTGCAGGATGTGCGTCAGGAATACCTGCCGGTGTTCCAAGGGAATGTCGGTGGGGTCGATGTCTTCGGGGGGAGGCGGCACCTTGAGCCAACTCTCCGCTTCAGCGCGTGCTCGTCCCTTGAGTTCGAGCCGATCGATGACCTTGGCCAGGTACTCGCGCTCGTTTCCACTCACTTCCAAATCGGCCCAGGCGAACGAACAAAGGAAACGAACCAACCGCAGCCGGTCCTCGTTGTTCAATCCGGCCATCTGCTCTGGCATCCCCAACCCCCGGCCAAGCCTACCACCAAGTCCGGCCGGTTCGGCGGGTCAGCTTGCAGGTGTTCACAAGTAGCGGGGCCCAAGGCTACGGCGCCTACGGCACACTTGCATCCCGACCGCTCGCGTCGCCGGCGAACTGGGGGTCGAGCAAGTGGCTCGGGACCAGGTGGCCGAGCGCGGCGAACAAGTTGCCTCGAACGTGCCGATTCGCCTTGGTCCACTCTGCGATCATCCGTTTGACGGCCTTTCGCTGCAGGTCCTCCTGGCTGCCGCAAAGGTCGCAAGGAATCACGGGAAATCCGCGCAACTCGGCGTAGCGGGCCAAGTCGGACTCATCGACGCCTAGGAGCGGTCGGATGACGACGTTGCGGCCATCGTCCGACCGAAGGCGCGCCGGCATCGCCTTGATCCGCCCCGCGTACAGAAGGTTGAGCATCAGCGTCTCGATCGCGTCGTCCTTGTGGTGCCCGAGCGCGATCTTGTTGAGGCCCATCTCGAGCGCCGCGTTGTAGAGGATGCCCCGCCGAAGCCTGGAGCAGAGGCTGCACATCGTATGCCCCTCGGGCACCTTGCTCTTGACGATGCTGTAGGTGTCCACGGACACGATTCGGTGCTCGAAGCCCTCGGACGCGAGCCAGTCCCGCAGCACGTCGATCGGAAAGCCCGGGTGCCCCTGTTCGAGGTGGACGGCGACAAGAGAGACGTCGAACGGCAGCCGCTCCGCCAACCGCCGCAACAGCCACAGCAGGCCGAAGGAGTCCTTCCCCCCTGAAACCGCCACGAGGATGCGGTCGCCGGGGTCGAAGAGGTGGTGGGCCTTGCTGACGCGGCCAATGTCCGCGAGCAGGCGCCGCTCCAGCCGATCAAGTTCCATCGATCCCCGGCCGCCAGCTACCCGGCGGGACCCGGCCTCGCATCTTCGGACAGCCTGCTAGCAGGCCGGATCGCCGGCACACTCGCCGTCGTCGCAGTCGACGAGCCCGTCGGCATCGTCGTCGATCCCATTGTCGCAGGCTTCGTCGCACTCCGCGCCACATTCCGGATCGTCGCAGTCGACCTTGCCGTCGGCGTCATCGTCCAGGCCGTTGGCACAGTCTTCCTGGCAGGAGAGGCCGCACTCTCCGTCCAAACAATCGACATGCCCGTCCGCGTCGTCGTCTACGCCGTTGAAGCAGTCCTCGGGGCACTCTCCGCTGCACTCCGGGTCGCCGCAATCGACGTCCCCGTCGGCATCGTCGTCCACGCCGTTGAAGCAATCCTCGGGACAGACGATTGCACATTCGGGGTCGCCGCAGTCCACATCGCCGTCGGCGTCGTCGTCCACGCCGTTGGCGCAGTCCTCGGGGCACTCCAGCCCGCAATCGGGATCGTCGCAGTCCGCGTTCCCATCGTGGTCGTCGTCCACGCCGTTGTAGCAATCCTCGTCACAGGCGAATGCGCACTCGGCGTCGCTGCAGTCCACCCATCCATCGCCGTCGTCGTCGAGCCCGTTGAAACACAGCTCGTCACAGGCACCAGCACACAGGGGGTCGTCGCAGTCGCTCAGCCCGTCCCCGTCGTTGTCCACGCCGTCGAAGCAGCCCTCCGAACAGGTCTCGCTGCAAGCCGGATCGCCGCAATCCACGCCACCATCGCCGTTGTCGTCGATGCCGTTGGCGCAGTCCTCAGGGCACGCATCGCTGCACTCGCGGTCGTCGCAGTCGACGTCATCGTCGGCGTCGTTGTCTCGCCCATCATCGCAGACCTCGTCGCACACCGAGGTACACTCGGGGTCATCACAGTCGATCTGCTCGTCGGCGTCGTCGTCGAGTCCATTGGCGCAGTCTTCCGGACAGGCGGCGCCACACTCTGGGTCGTCGCAATCCACGAGGTCGTCCGCATCGTTGTCGACGCCGTCGTCGCACCCCTCGTCGCAGTCTGCAGAACAGGCCGGATCGGCGCAATCTGCCTTCGCATCGCCGTCATTGTCGATCCCGTCGCCGCAGTCCTCGTCGCACAGGTCGCCGATGCAGTCGGGGTCATCGCAGTCGACGAGCGCGTCCCCATCGTTGTCAACGGCGTCGCCACACCACTCGACGGGCATGGGGCGGCCCGTGTCGACGACTTCGGACGGGTCATTGCACCCCGTGAACACCAGCCAAAGCCACACGGGTTCCTCCAAGACCAACGTGGCGCGTAAGGGTAGCCGGGTCAAGGGTCCAGTTAGCCATCCGCCGAGGCAACCATGACCTTGGCCCTCCTGGTGGCCTGCGGCGACGCGAACCCAGCGCCCGACATTCCCCCTCCGCACACGCTGAGTTTGGCGTGCCCCGGAGACCCCCGATGTCCCGACGCAGACGGCGTGCTGCAGGTCGGTGCGGCGGTCGCGGACATCCTGCCTTCTTGCTGGGAACGTTGGGACGACGAGGCGGGCGACGCGACCTGGTCTCGCGACGACCCGTTTCATGACTGCGGGTGCGACCATGTGTGTGTCGCCGACGGCGCGGGCGTGCCCGACAAGGGGGAAGGCGACGGCGTCTTCGACGCAATCTGGCTCGCCGGCTTCGGCCACGCGCGCGCCGCCACCGGCGTTCGCGGCGCCGATCGCGGCCTCGTCGGAGAGGGCGACGGACTGCAAGTCCGCGCGTTGGCGCTCGAACGTGGCTCCACCGCCGTCGGCATCGTCGTCTTCGATGCTGTCGGCGTGATGTACGACGACGTCGAGCGCCTGCGGGCCGACGTCGAGGCCGCCGGACTCCCCTATGACCACGTCATCGTCCACAGCAGCCACGTCCATGCGTCCCCCGACACGATGGGAATCTGGGGACCAAGCATCGTGACCACCGGGTACGACGCCGAGACGCTTCAGGAGATGCGTGCCGCTGCGGTCGCGGTGCTCGACACGGCCTGGCAACAACGAACCGAGGCCACGCTTCGCATCGGAACGGTCGACGCCACCGACTACGCCGACAACGGCGTTGCCAACCTCGTCGTCGACACGCGCGACCCCGTCATCGTCGATCCCCGGGTGGGCGTCGCCACCTTCGAAAGCCCCGAGGGCGCGCCCATCGCGACCCTTGTCCATTTCGCAAACCACCCCGAAACGGTCGCGAGTGGCAACACGCTCGTGACGTCCGACTACGTCCACGCACTACGCCGAACCGTCGAGGTCGGCAGCGTTTGGGAGTCCGGCGGCCGCGCCGGCGTCGGCGGCGTTGCTCTGTTCCTCAACGGCACGGTCGGCGGCATGATGACGAGCCTCGGTGCCGAGGTCCACACGCCGGATGGCGACGTCTGGGCCGCGGCGAGCTTCGAAAAGGCAGACGCCGTCGGCCAACTCCTCGGAGAAATGGCACTCGACGCGATCGACGCCGCCGAGCCGGTCGACACGGACCTGGCCCTTGGCGTCCAGGAGCTCTTTCTCCGTGTGGACAACTACGCCTTCCAGGCGATGTTCCTGCTCGGGGTCCTCGCCCACCGCGAAGCCGAAAACTACGACCCGGAACAGACGATCACGGTGGAGAACACACCGGAAATCCGTACCGAGGTCGACCTGCTTCGCGTCGGGCCCCTCACGCTCCTGACCTGGCCAGGTGAGCCGCTGCCTGAGACCTTTGTCGGCGGGTACGATGGCCGCTGGACCCCCCCCGGCTCCGATCTCGTCTCGCCCGACAATCCCCTGCCGCCGGATTTGGCGGCAGCGCCGTCAGGGCCGTCGGTCGAGGACGGGCTCCCCGGATCGACCCGCTGGGTCGTAGGTCTTGGCAACGACGCCGTAGGCTACATGATCCCGCCGTACGACTTCGTCGTGGCCGACGCCGGAGCCTACATCCTCGAGCCCGAAGGCGACCACTACGAGGAAACGAACTCGCTCGGCGTGGACACCCTGCCACGCATCCTCGAAGCCACCGAGACCCTCAACGCCTGGGCTCGGTAGGCTCAGCGTCCGGCGACCGCGGCGCCGAGCGCCGCGACGGGTCCCGGTGACAGCTCAGCGCCGGTCAGCCGGGCTCCTACACGTTTCGCGACGGGGTCGTCGATGGCCAGCCAGGCCCGCCCCAAGGCCGCGGCGGGGTCGCCGTCGGACACGCCGGCGTCATGGCCGATGGCGAGCCGCCAGGCCTCCTGCGCCACCGGCGTGGCGCCTCCGAACGGCGCGGCCTCGGGCCAGGGTGCTCCGCCTTCCAGGGTGACCCCTCCGACGCGTTCCCACCGTTCCCCGCTTCGCGGCGACGCAGCGACCCAGGTCGACCACGCGTCACGCCAACGGCGTTGTGCCAGCGCGACGTAGCGGTCGGCCACCCAATCCGTAGCCGCCAAGCCCAAGGCCGCTTCCGGCGGCGGCTCCCACCCCTCGCCGGGCTCGCCAACGTCGAGCAGCGCCGCCATTTGGACCTCACACCGCCCCGCCGCGCACTCCACCCTCGTTCGCGCCACGATGCCGCGCCACGCCTCGGGAACCTCTTCCAACGGAACCGCCGTCCACAACGCTCCCCTTGGCAATCCGAGCAGGCGTTGCGCGGCCGCGACACCTTCGGCGTCGGACCGCCGGGCCGCCACCGCGCCCCACAGGCGCGTCGCCAACGCATCCGCGTCTTCGTCGGCCAGCCGCCGAACCGCGACATCGCCGGCACCAAGGGGGTCCAAGAACGCACCGTCCAGCCCGTGAGACAACACGCCTTCGACGAGCGCGCCGCGCTCATCGGCGCTCCACACCTCGGCGCCGAGGTCCACGGCCGCCCCAGACTTGGCACCCATGACCAACACCCGCCAACGAGCCCGCCCACCGGCCGCTACGCCCATGGAGATCATCCGGTCGCGTAGGGCGACGTCAGTCTCCACCCGCCGGACCATGCCTTGGACGAAGGCCCACTCGCCACAGGCGGGCGACACGTCCTGGGCCACGACTTTGGCCATGGTGGCGACCGACGTCGCGTCACAGGTGGTGAGTTCGGCCAGTTGGCGTCCACTGAGGCCGCGGCGAGAGGCACGCTCCCAGACCACGTCCTCGGCTCGCTCGACGACCCAGCCTGACGCGAGCGCCACCGGCACCATCGTCAATCCCACCATGGCGCGCCTTCCCAACATCTCGCGTCAACCGTAAGCCGCCCGCGGTGGGTGGGCGGGCCGCCTGCCGGGGCGACCCGCCCCAGGGGGGGGCGGTGAATGGGGGACGGGGCGCGGCGCTTCGGCGGGGGGACCGCCGACCCGACGTGGATACCCGAAGCCGATCCGGTGGTCAAGCGAAAAAATGTTGCTTTAACGAGGAACCTCGACCGATCCGCACCTGTGGATCGTCCACCTATCCGTCGATCGTCGGATCGATTCGAAGCCCAATCCGATCGACGCGGGGGCTGTGGATCGACCGCTCTCCGAAGCACCCATCCGGGCCCGCAACGCTCAACGCGGCGCACGCCCTGCGGACGAATTGTGGATTGTGCGAAAGCGGCCGGACAAAGGCGCGAAACGCACTCTCCCGGGCGGACCACTCCCGGGGAGGGCCGTCAGACTCTGGCTTGGACGCCGACTTCGCGGTCTACTGGCCGACGATGGTCGCGCTGAAGGCCGGGTCGACGAGCGGCGGGGCGAAGCACAGGTTGACGTCGTCTTCGGGCACACCCGCGCCGAGCAAGACGCCCGCGATGAGGGTGATGAAGTCGTCGTATTCTTGTTGGGTGATGCCCATGCCCGCATGGGCATCTTCCATCGAGGCGCCGGTGTAAGCACCCGTGGTGCAGCCGTAGGCGTCGGTGATGAAATCCGTAAGGCTGGCGGCGAGGGCCGCCTCGCCGCCGCCGGCCACGACGGGCGCGAAGAAGTCGGCGAAGGTCGGGTCGACCGCGGCCGCGGCCACGATGCCTGCGGAGACCGCTGGGACGGCCGCGCCATACACGACGCAGATGTCCGTCTCGCAAACGGGCGTCGTGGGGGGCGGCGGCGGCGGCGTCGTGGTCGTGGTCGTGGTCGTCGTCTCCGGCGGTACCGTCGGTGTGTCGGTATCGACCGGCGGCAGCGGAATGTCCATCGCGATCGTGGGTTCGGTGGCGGACGACCGGGGCAACTCGTCGTCGGCGTCACAGGCGGAGAGCGCGAGCAAGCTGGGCAGAACGAGGCGCACGGATCCTCCAACGCCAGGGTGGCGGGTGGGGCCCCTAGCCGTTCGGAGGGGTTGTGGCACGACGAACCCCTGTCGTTCACGCCATCGCGCACTCAATGGAAATCGCGCGACGGGATCTGAAGGGCCGAAGCCCGGTCCGCCCCTTCCGGCAGCGGGCATTCCCAAAATCGGCTGACGAGCACACTCACCGCGTCGTCCTGCCGCTGAATCACGCCATCGCCGCCAAGCAAGACGGCCGAGCGCGCAAGCAGCCGGTGCGCCGTCCAGACCTTGGGCCACACGACGAGGTTGACCATCCCGGTCTCGTCCTCGAAGGTCATGAACACGACGCCGTTGGCCGTCCCCGGCCGCTGCCGTGAGGAGACGAGGCCCGCCACGCGCACGCGCGCGCCAGAAGGCCGCGACACCGCCTCTTGGGCTGTCGCCACCCGCCGCTTTCGCAGCGCTTCGCGGACGAGACCCATCGGGTGGCGGTCCACGGACAATCCCACCGAGCCGTAGTCCGCGCGAAGGGCGTCCAGCGGGGACTCCGGAGGCAGCGCCACCCTCGGCTCGCGCCTTGGAAGGCCGGCGAACAGGGGCAAGCCCGTCCATAGGCCCTGCAGCGTCCACACGGACTGTCGCCTTTCCGGTTCGAGGGCGGCGAGCGCCTTGCCGCGCGCGAGCCGCCCGAGGTCGCCGCGATCGAGTCCCGTCCGCGCCGCGAGGTCGGCCAGGTCGCGGAATGGGGCGTCACGGCGAGCGTCGACAAGCGCCTTGGCCGACTCCTCGCCGAGGCCGTCGACGAGTCGCAGGCCGAGACGCAGGGCGGGTCGACCCGCCTCGTCGGCCTCGAGCGAGCAGTCCCAACCGCTGACGACGGCGCAGACCGGTCGCACCTCCACCCCGTGGCGCTGGGCGTCCGCGACGATCGCTCGCGGCGAGTAGAAGCCCATCGGCTGACTATCGACGAGGCCGGCCGCGAAGGCCGCGGGGTGATGCACCTTCAGCCACCCCGAGACGTAGACGAGCAATGCGAAGCTCGCCGCATGGCTCTCCGGAAACCCGTACTCGCCGAAGCCAAGGATCTGCGAGAAGACCTGCTCCGCATAGGCGGGGTCGATGCCCCGCTCGACCATGCCGGCGACGAGCCGTTGGCCCATTTCCACGAGGTTGCCGCGCTTGCGCCACGCGCCCATCGCTCGCCGAAGCCGGTCCGCCTCGCCGGCCGTGAACCCGCCGACGGCCACGGCCATCGCCATCACCTGCTCCTGGAAGAGCGGGACCCCCAAGGTCCGCTCCAGGATGGGGACAAGCGCCGGGTGGGCGTAAGAGACGGGTTCGTCCCCTGTCCGGCGCCGCAGGTAGGGGTGAACCATGCCGCCCTGGATGGGCCCCGGCCGCACGATGGCGACCTCGATGACGTGGTCGTAGCAGCACCGCGGGCGCAGGCGCGGCAACATCGACATCTGCGCGCGACTCTCGATCTGGAAGATGCCGACCGTGTCGGCGCGGCAGAAGGCGTCGTAGACGGCCGGGTCTTCCGGCGGCACGCCGGCCAGCGTCATCTTCGTGCCGTCGAACGCCTCCATTCGCTCGAAGGCCTTGCGGATGGCCGTCAACATCCCAAGGCCGAGCAGGTCCACCTTGATGAGCTCAAGCGCGTCGACGTCGTACTTGTCCCACATGATGACGGTGCGGTCGGCCATCGAAGCCGGCTCGATGGGGACGAGGTCGCGCAGGTCGCTGCGCGCGATGACGAAGCCGCCAACGTGAATCGACAGGTGGCGCGGCAGGCCCGCCATCTTCTCCGCCATGGCGAGCGTCTGGCGGACCTCGCGCGCGTCGGGGTCGAGGCCCGCCTCGCGAATGAGGTCGTCGGTCGCCGCGCCCGCCCCCGCCGCCCAGCGGTCCATATGGGTGGCCAAGCGGTCGACCTGGTCGAGGGACAAGCCAAAGACCTTGCCCGCATCGCGGATCGCGGACCGTCCCCGGTACGAGATGACCTCGTTGACGAGCGCGGCGCGGTGCCGGCCGTACCGCTGGTAGACGTACTGGATGACTTCCTCTCGCCGCTCGTGTTCGAAGTCCACGTCGCTGTCCGGCGGCTCGCCCCGCTCTTTGCTGATGAAGCGCTCAAAGAGCAGCTGAGTGCGCGACGGGTCGACCGATGTGATCCCCAACGCCCAACAGATGGCGGAGTTCGCCGCCGAGCCGCGCCCCTGACACAAGATGCCCCGGCCACGGGCGAACTGGACGACGTCGTCGACCGTCAAAAAGTACGACGGAAAGTCCATGTCTTCGACCACGCGAAGCTCGTGGGCGACCTGGGCCTCGACGCTCGGAGGGACGCCGTCGGGGTACCGCCACGCGAGGCCCTGCCGCGTTCGCTCCGTCAGCCAGGTCATCGGTGTGTGACCCTCGGGGACCACCTCGTCGGGGTAGCCGTAGCGGACCTGGTCCAGTTCGAAGGTGGCCCGCTCGGCAAAGGCCACGCCGGCCTCGATGGCGCCTGGCACCTCGGCGTAGCGGGCGCGGAAGGTCGGGGCGTCGAGCAACAGCCGCTCGGCGTTGCGGGCGAGCGCCGCGCCCGCCGCCGCGAGCGTCGTCTTGCGCCGAATCGCGGTGAGGATGTCGGCAACGGGCCGCAGATCAGCATCGTGAAAGCGAACGTCGTTCGTCGCCACGACGGGGGCGTCCAACTCGCGTGCGAGCCCGACGGCCCAGCGGGTCCTCGCGGCGTCGGCGGGCCGGACGTCCTTGAACCAGGCGACGCCAAGCCGATCGCCGAAGGCCTCTCGCAGCGGCGCAGCCGCGTTGGCCGTCCACCCCGGCCGCAGCAGCGCGACGAGCCCTTCGGCGCGCTCCGCGAGGGCGTGGACTGGCAACGTCGCCCGGCCCTTGACCGTGAGCGACCGCGCCTGGGACAAGATCTGGCAGAGGTTGGACCAGCCGCGCACGTTCAACACAAGCAAGGCGACGGACGCGCCCGACGTGATCGTCAACGTGGCCCCGTGGACGACGTGCAGCCCCTCCCGACGGGCCGCCGTGTGCGCCATGGCACAGCCGTAGACGGCATCGCGATCGACGAGGCCAAGGTGCCGATAGCCACGCGCTACGGCCGCTTCGACGAGGACGTCGGGCGAGGTGGCCCCGTCGAGCAGCGAAAAGCAGGACCGGGCACCCAACTCGGCGAGCATCGCCTGAACGTATGTTCAAAGTCCTTGGAGTGTCCACCCCGAGACGATCGCCGCGAGGACGGCGACCGTCCAACCCGGGCACGGCCCGGCGACAGCGGCGGCGGCGACGGCCCCCGCAAGGGTTCGCACGCCCCATGCAGCGACCGCCCGCATCCGATCCGGACCCGGCTCGCATCGCACAAGTGACGCGACGCCCGCCCGGCCCGCCGTCCGCCGACGCTCCGCGTCCCAGTTCAAGGGCCGGGAACCAGCCGCCTCGAAGTGCTGGGGTCCGCCCCCGCGAATGACAACGAGGTCCGCTCCCCGGAAGGACCGCCAGACGCCGTCTCCGTCGGCGTCCACGACCCACGCAGGGCCCGTGGCCGGCGCCATGTCGCACCAGGCCGCTGACGCTGCCGCGGCCCCTGCCCCGGCCGAACCGCCCGCCAGCGCTGCCGACCAGATGGCCGAACGCCCCGACAACGCGACGGCGCGCCACACGCCCGCCTGGCGCCAACGCGCCCCGAGCAGCCCCATCCCGATCACCGCGGCGACGGGGACGAACTCCGGCGCGGGCAGCACCCCACCGCGCAACGCGCTGGCGACGCCCTCCATGGCCGCCAGCGCGAGCGCGCCCGCCAGCGCGCCATGGAGGCCCAACCAGGTGACGAACCTCATACGTCCCGCCAGCCGAGCCAAGCGGCGACCGCGCAGGCCCCCACCGCGACCGAGGGGAGCCAGCCCATCACCACGGCGCCGACGGCCGGCGCCGCGAGGTCCGACGCCCGCAGAGCCACCGCGAGGACGAGCGGAAGCGCGAAGCCCCACCGACGCCAAGCATCGCCGCGGAGCGCCATGGGTACGGCGAGCCAGATCAACGACGCCGCCAGCAACGGCCAAGCCGACCGCCGATGCCGCACGAGGTGTTCGGTCGTGGCGTCGCGGCCCTCCGCCTCGGACCTCTCGGCGCGCACCCGCAAATCTGACGACAACTGCGCCGCCAAGGGCCAGCGAGGCGTCGGAACCGGGAGGCGAGCCCGCTCTGCCGTCATCCGCCACCCCTGCCCATCCACGCCAGCCACATCGATGAGTTCGAGCGCCACGTCGCCCCGCCAGTGCACCCATCGCGACGACGCCGCCATCAACATCCCATCGTCGCCCTCCGCGGCGAACCGTCCGTCGGGCGACCGCCACGCGACGCCCTCGGGAGGCGTGCCCCACGCGCCACCAAGCCCCGATCGCGGCTCCCAACGCCGGGCAAGCGCAGCCGCGCAGGCTGGCTCGACCCGCTGCACACCCAAGGCGGCGAATACGGCCGTAGCGACCGAAAGCCACAAGAGCGCCGGGGCGAGATCGCGACCGCGCCGACCCGCGAGCAACCAAGCGCGCCACGCCGTGGGGTCGCGGGAAAGCGCCAGGAACAGCGCTCCCGACGGGATCAGGGAACCCCAGCTGCCAGCGATGGCACCCGCTCCCCAAAGGGCGTCGAGGGGGCGCGCGCCGTGACCCCAGGCCATGGCGACCGCGACCGCTCCCACCACAGCGGAGACCCGGGCCGCGCCGAGGGCCAGGTCCGTCGCCGACGCCGGCCCGATGCGCCCCATGCCGTCCTCGAAGGCGGTTCCTAACGAGTTCCGCGGCTTGCTCCAGGCCACAGAACGGTTAGCCGGCGCTGCATTTTGCTCAGGCCGTCTCCCCGATCGCGCGCGGAGCCCCGAGCCAAGGAGAGGACATGGCATTCCAGGTCGGGGACAAGGCCGTTGTACCCGCGCACGGCGTGGGCGTCATCACCGAAGTCGAGCGCCTCGACATGGGCGGCAAGGCCTTCGAAGTGTTCGTCATCAAGATTCTCGACAACGGGATGGTCTACAAGGTCCCCGTCCAGAACACGACGGCCAACGGCATCCGCGCCGTCGTCGGCCCGGACATGATTCCCAAGATCTACGAAGTGCTTCGGGACCGCGAGACGCCCGCGGACAAGCAGACGTGGAATCGGCGCTACCGCGAGTACATGAACAAGATTCGGACCGGCGACCCGCTGGAAGTGGCGGCTGTCCTCCGCGACCTCGCCCGCCTCAAGGTCGAGAAGACGCTCAGCTTCGGCGAGCGCAAGATGTACGACCAAGCGCACACGCTCATCATCCAGGAAGTCGCCGTGGCCCGCGGGCTCGACGAAGCCTCGGTGACCCAAGAGATCGACGACATCTTCAAGGTCTGACGATGGCTGCCCCCTTCCGGCTGTACAACACGCTCACGCGGCGCGTCGAGCCCTTCGAGCCCGTGAAGCCGGGCCACGTAGGCATCTACTGCTGCGGGATGACGGTCTACGACGACTGCCATGCCGGTCACGCCCGCGCCTTCATCATTTTCGACGCGTTCGTCCGCCGGCTTCGCGCCCGCGGATGGTCCGTGCGTTTCGTACGCAACTACACCGACGTGGACGACAAGATCATCCACCGCGCCAACGAGCGAGGCGAAGACCCGGCGGCCCTCGCCGACCGCTACGTGGCGGCCTTTGCCCGCGACGCCGCAGCGCTTGGCCTCGCACCACCCGACGCCGAACCCCGGGTGACGACCTCGATGGACGACATCGTCGCCATGATCGAACGCCTCGTCGGGCAGGGTCACGCCTACGCCGTCGACGGCAACGTCTGGTTCGCCGTGCGCACGGCCCCTCGGTACGGCCAGCTTTCGGGACAAGCCGTCGACGCCCTCGGCTCGAGCGCCGACCCCGACTCCGGCAAACGCGACCCGCTCGACTTCGCCCTATGGAAATCGGCCCGCGCCGGCGACCCTTCGTGGCCGAGCCCCTGGGGCCCCGGACGCCCAGGCTGGCACATCGAGTGCAGCGCGATGGCGGCCCGTCACCTCGGCGAGACGATCGACATCCACGGCGGTGGGCTCGACCTCGTCTTTCCGCATCACGAAAACGAGGTCGCCCAGTCGGAGTGCGCCCACGGCGCCAGGTTCTCCAACTGGTTCATGCACAACGGCCTGCTGACGATGCCAGGCGGCCGAAAGATGGGGAAGAGCGAGGGCAACGCGTTTACCGTCGTCGACCTCACGGCAGCGTGGCCCGCCGAGGCGATCCGGCTCTACTACCTGCAAAATCACTACCGCAGCCCGCTTGCGTGGACGCCGGATTCCATCGCCGAGTCGCTTGCGATGCTCGACCGGCTCGTCGAGGCGCGCGAGGTCGCGTCGCGCATGACGGGCGACGGTGAGGCCGCCCGACTCCTCACCGACCTTGGTGCCGATGCCGCCGAGGTCTGGCGGCTTGGCAACGCCTTCGAGGCCGCGTTCCACGCTGCGCTGGACGACGATTTCAACACCGCGGCCGCCCTCGGCCTCGCGTTCGAACTCGCGCGCGCCGTCAACCGCTTTGCCAACCACAAGCGCGCAGCAGCCGTCGGAGCACCCGTCGTTGCGCCGGCCCTGCGCGCATTGGCCCTCCTGCCGCCCCACCTCGGCTTGCTCCAAACCGACGTCGGGACCTGGCAGGCGGAACTTGCGGCCAAGGTCCTGCCGCGCCGCGGAACCTCGGCGAACGCCGTGGACGCGCTGGTGGCCGACCGGACTGCCGCCCGAAACGGCCGCGACTGGGCGCGTGCAGACGCGCTGCGCACCGAACTCGACGCGCTCGGCATCGCCGTCATGGACCGCGACGGCCATACGACCTGGCGAGTGCGCGTCACCTGACGCGGGCCTGTGCACCCGCCGTGCAGGCGAGCTAACTGAACAGGTGTTCCAGACCGCCCAGCGAAGCGTCGCCGGTCGCTACCTGGCGCTTTGGGTTCCTGCCTTTCGCCTGGAGCGGTGTGGCTTTTCCGACGACGAGCGCGTCGCGCTCATCGCCGAAGAGCGCAATGCGCCTCGCCTCGTCGCGCTGACGACGAGTTGCCGCAGCGTCGGGCTGACGCGCGGCATGAGTGCGAGCGAGGCGCGCGCGATGGTCCCGGACGTCGTCCTCGTCCCCCTCGACGTCGACGGGGAGGCCGAAGATCGGTCTGCCCTCCGCACCGCGCTGGAGGCCCTGTCCGACAAGGTCGCGTGGCAGGGCGAGGACACGCTGATCGTCGACGCCACGTTCACTGCGGTCGCCTTTGGCGGCGAAGAGGCCCAGGTCCAAGCGGCGATCGACTTGCTCGACCGCCTCGGCCACCGAGGGTCGGTTGCGCTGGCCGACGACCCCGTCGCCGCCGAAGCCCTCGCCCGCTGCGGCGTCGAGGGCGTGACGCCTGCCGGGACTTCCGCAGCCACGCTGGCCCGCCTGCCGTTGGCGGCCCTGAGGCCCGAGCGCGCGCTCGCCGAAGCACTCGCTGCTGTCGGCGTCGACACGATCGGGGCTTTCGCCGACCTCGACCGGGGGGCCGTCGCCGGACGCTACGGCGACGCCGGCGTCGAACTCCACCGCATCGCCAACGGCGAATCGCGGCCCCAGGGCGCCGTCGATTTCCAGGCCACGGATCCGGTTCCCGAGATCGCGACCGACCTGGCGGGCGCGACGACCACCCTCGAAATCCACTTCGTGCTTCCTGGCGTGCTCGCGCAACTTGCGGCTGCCCTCTCCGAGCGCGACCTCGCCGTTGTCCATCTGCGGCTGATGCTGCGGCCCGAACGCGGAAGTCCGGTGGCCATCGACGTGCGATTCGGTCGACCCACGCGAGACCCAGCAGTCCTGCTCCGGCAGCTTCGCGCCCGCATGGAAGGGCTGACGCTCACCTCGCCTGTGGCCGCCGTAGGCCTCATCGCTGCCGAGGTCGCCCCCGAACGCGGCTGGCAGCCGGGCCTGACGGACAGGACCGAGGCCACCGAACCGCTGCCCGACCTGCTCGCTCGCCTGCGCGATCGGCTTGGCGACGACGCGATCTTCGGGATCGCACCCAACGACGACGCCATGCCCGAACGTGCCTGGACGCGCTTCGCGTGGCCCTTACCGCCACCCCGCCGCGCGGCGCGCCCGGTCGACGACCCCGTCGCCATCCAACAGGCCCGCGAGATCGACGCCGCCCCGTCGCGCCCGCTCCTTCTGCTTCCCGAACCGCCCCCCATCGGCGTCCGCTGCGGAGCCGACGGACGGCCGATCGAGTTGGAGGTCGACGGCCGGACGTTCCCCGTCGTCCGCGCCCAAGGACCCGAACGCATTTCGGGGGCTTGGTGGGAGGTCGGCGGCGGCTACGAACGCGACCTCTGGGTGATCGAGGCCGACGGCCGCGGCTGGTGGATCTACCGGAGCCACGGCCGTTGGTTCCACCATGGTTGGTGGGACTAGGGCTACCCCCAAGGGACAACATGACCGACGATCTGAAGAGCTACCTCGAAAGCGCGCCCCACCCCTCCGTACTGCATGCCATCATCGACGCCGTCCGAGAGGCCCTGCCAGACGCGACGCCCGTCAAGAGCTACCAGATTCTCGCCTTCCGACTTGGCGGACGCAACGTCATCCACGCCGCGACGTGGAAGGCCCACTTCGCACTCTACCCGACGTCGCCAGCGATCATCGAGGCTGTCGTCGCCTCGGGGTACCCCACAAGATCAAGGGACGAAGCCTACATTTTTTCTACGACGACCCGTTCCCGAAGCGCCTCATCGGCGATCTCGCGCGCCTCGCGGCCGTCCCGTACCGCCCTCCGCCGTGACACTCCGTCGGCTTGCGTCAACGCCTGTCACGCACACCGTCTCCACCCCAAGTCTCCGATAAGGCCCCTTTGCCGGAGGACCCGTGCAATTCGCAGCTCACCCCCTCGCAGTGGCCGTAGCGCTGGGCCTCCTGTCCCCTTCCGCACTCCCGGGCGCGCCCGAACCGGACGCCGCTGACGCACCCCAACCCGACGAATTCGACGACACGCCTTTCGACGGGTGATTCGCCGGCCTGGGCCCGGAACACCGGAATAGGCCCCGCGGACGTGATCGACACCGTCGCCGCCATCGACACCCCCGAACACGTGCGCTTTCAGTTGCGCGTCGCAGGTCCCGCGGTCCGCGCTGCGGCCTGGGTGATCGACCTCGCTCTCCGCGTGTTCGTTCTGGCCATCTTCGTCTCCTTGGCCGCGGTCGTCGCGTGGGCACTCGAGCGCCCCGGCCTCGGCACGGGCGTCACCCTTACGCTGCTCTTCCTCAGCGAGTGGCTCTGGCTCGCGGCCGCTGAAATCCGCGGCGCGGGACAAAGCCCAGGAAAGTGGCTGATGGGGCTGCGCGTCGTGCGAAGCGACGGTTCTCCGGCTGAATGGGTCGACCTCGTCCTTCGAAACCTCCTGCGCGCCGCCGACTTGCTGCCCGCTGGCTACCTGCTTGGCGGGCTCGCGTCGGCCATCGACCCCCTACGGCGCCGGATCGGCGATTGGGTAGCGGGCACCGTCGTCATCTACGACACGACCTCCCGGCTTCTCGGCCCCCTGGAATTCTCGCCTCCCATCACCGACGAAGAGCGCGCCCAACTGCCCGTCCGCGTCGACCTGACCCGCGACGAGTGCGCCGCCATCGAGGGCCTCCTGCGACGGTCCAAAGCGCTCGGGCCAGGCCGAACCGAAGAACTGGCCCTCGTGCTGGCCCCCAGCATCCGCGAGGCCTCCGGCATCGAGGCCCCCACCGCCAAGCGGGTCCTCACGTTGGCCCTGGCCGTCGCAACCGGCCGGGTCGCCTGATGCACGACCCGTTCGTCGCCCCACGCCGGTCCCGCTGGCAGCGCCTCGAAGAGTTGCTCGCCAGGGGCGCCCAAACCGGAAGCACCGTTTCGGAGCGCGCGGCCCTCTACCGGGCGGTCGCAAGCGACCTGGCAGCGGCGCGCACAGCTGGCGTTTCCCCAGACGTTCTCGCCTACCTCGACGACTTGGCGGCCCGCTCCCATCATGCCGTGTATACGGCGAGCACCCCCCGCTTCGACCGAGCCTGGGACGCCATCGCGCGCGGCTTCCCGCAAGCGCTGCGACAAGAGGCCGCCCTCTTCGCCTTCGCCACCCTCCTCTTTTACGGTCCCGCCATCGGTTGCGGCTGGGCCGCAGCCACCGCCCCCGGCTTCGCCGAGTCGGTCCTCGGAACCGCAGAACTGGCCCAGCTGGAGCGATCCTACGCCGAAGCGACGGTGCGGCCGGGCGACGGCGACGCCGCCATGGCCGGCTTCTACGTCCTGAACAACGTCGGCATCGCGCTCCGCTGCTTTGCGACGGGCGCATTCGCCGGCTTGGGGCCGTTGTTTTTTCTGGTCTACAACGGCGTCCAGATCGGAACGGTGGTCGGGTACCTCGGACGCGTGGGCCTCGGAGGCAATCTGGCGTCCTTTGCCATGGGCCACGGACCGTGGGAGCTGACCGCGGTGACCATCGCCGGTACCGCCGGGCTCCGCCTAGGCATCGCCATCGTCGCACCGGATGGGTCCGCCCGCACGGACAGCCTCCGAAGGGTCGTCCCCCACCTCACGCTGCTCGTCTCTGGCAGCGCCGTGATGCTGCTGGTTGCCGCCGCCATCGAAGGCTTCTGGTCTGCCAGCCCCGTCCCTTGGCCCGGACGCATCGCATTTGCCGTGGTTCAAGCCGTCATCGTCGCTGTCTGGTTGATGTTTGGCGGCCGCAAGTGAATCCCCACGCCTGCCGCGTCGCGCTGCGGCCTCGAGGCAGCTTCGAGACCTTCGACCTCGCCATCGCCCTGGTGCGCGACAACCCAAGGGTCTGGATCCAGTGCACCGCGCTCTTTGTGGGCGTGCCATGCGCCCTGGCGGCCATCGCCGCCATCGCCACCGAAGGAAGTCTCTGGGTTCTCGTCGCGACAACGCTGATCTCCTTTGCGCTGCCTCTGCCGTTCACCGCGCTCGCCGCCCGCCAGCTGTTCGACCCCAACGTGCAGTTGTCCGACGTGGTCCGAGACCTCGCCGAGCGACCGGTCCTCTGGTCGTTCATCGCCGTTGGCGACTTCATCCTGTTCCTTTTCATCCCCATCTTTCTGCTGTGGGTTCCCCAGATCGGCGTCTCCTTCCTTCCAGAGTGCCTGTGGCTCGAGCGGGCCCCTTTGCGGGCGCTGCCCCGCGCCGCCACTCTCGCGTCGGCGGCGCCACTCCCGGCAATCACCTCCCTGTTCGCCGCACGGCTCCTGTTGCCGATTTGGCTGGTCGCCGCCGTCGACATGTCGGGCGTCGCCATCTGGCAGACCGTGCTGCAAGCCGGCCAACCGCCCCAACTCGCCGAGGGTAGTCTGGCCCCGTGGACCGCCGGCATCCCGTTGCTGGCCGCCGCCGTCGCGGGTGCGTGGCGCCTGCTCCTTTACGTGGACGCGCGCACGCGCTCCGAGGGGTGGGACCTCCAGGTCAGTCTGCGCGCCCTGGCGTTGAGCCGATGAGCCTGTGGTGGACGACGTCGGCGCTGGCGGCGGACCCCTTGGATGGCCCCTACGCCTTCTGCCAGGACGTAGGAGCCGCCACTGAGGACGCAAAGGCTTGGTGCGACCTGCTCGACGGGCTTCCCGAAGACCGGTGCCCCGGCCTCCGAGAGGCCTGCAAAGCCGACACGTGGTCGGCCGAACCGCTGAGTTGCGCAGGGGCGGGCATTCCCGGCTTCGACACCGTTCCCGCCGGAGCACCAGACGAACCGCTGCTGCCGAATTCGAGTTGCCAACCCACGGAAGAGCCATCGACATGCGTCGATTCGGTGGGGGTCGAACCCTCGCCCGCGGCGCGGTGGGCGATCGCCCTGATCGTCGCCTTCGTCGTCGTTGGGTTCGGACTCGCGCTGCTCCGGGGCGTACGGACGGCGCTCAAGCCACTGAAGGTTCCCGCGCCAGCCCCGCCTCCGGTCGAAGAAGAAGAAGTGCCCGACCGTCCGGCGCCGGACCTCCTCGCCGAGGCCGAGGCCGCGTTGCAGCGAGGTGACCTGGCGGCCGCCATCGCGTCAGCGCGCTTTGCCGCTCTGCGAGCGCTCGCGGAGGGCGGACACATCGTGCTGCACCGGGCCCGCACCGACCGCGAGACGTTGCGCGCCGTGACAGCCACCTTCGGCCCCGACCTCCGGACGCTGCTGCGCCACTTCGAAGCGAGCCGCTGGGCCAAACAGCCCATCGTGCTCGAATCGGCGCGCGAAGCCGTGGATGCCGCCAGACGGCTGGTGGCGCCATGATCGTGGCGCTCGCCGTCTCGGCCCACGCCTGGGACCGCTGGGGTCCCACGGGGGATGCCGCCCTCGCCGCCGCCATGGAGGATGCGGGTTGGGACGTCGACCGGACCCCCATCCGGTTTTCCGGCGACGACACCACCTCGGCGATGATCGTCGTCGACGTCGACCGCGTCTGGCTCTCCACCGAGGACCGCGACGCGCTGTGGGCCTTCGCATCAGGAGGCGGCCACGTCTTCGCCGTTGGCGCCGACATCGGCCTGACGTGGCCCGAACTCGGCGGCACCGTCGGGCGCGTTCCCGACCCTTGGATACTCGGTCATCGAGAGGACTTTCGACACACGAGGCCAGACGGCCATGACCTCGGATGGGTCGGTCCCGGCGAGGCGACCGTTTGGCGCGACATCGTCGACGGCGAGGACTCCACTTGCACCGACCTCGACCCCTGCCTCGCCCCGACCGACCGCGATTGGGTGGCGCTCCTCGCTCAGATTCCCGTCGGTCAGGGAAGCTTCGTTGTCATGCCGGACGCGCGCATGTTGTACAACGCGTCATTTGTTGATCCTGGAAACACGGCGTGGCTGGCCGCACTCCGGGACTGGCTCGACGGGGACACCACCTTCGTCCGTGACGGCGCCATCGTCCGCCTGGCGACCTCCTCGGTCGAACGCCCCAACCCATGGCAAGCGTTGGCACGCGCCGACATGCTTCCGTTCGTCGTACAGTTGCTCGCATTCTGGACGCTCCTCGTTCTCGCGGCCGGCACAGCGATGGCCCCAAGAACGCCGGCAGGTGCAGCGGCCACGACGGGCCTCGCCGAACACGTCCGGGCTTTGGCGCGCCAACAACGGCGGCTGGACGACACCGCCTGGGCCCTCGCCTCAGCGGCCCGCCTGCACCTCGCCCGGCGAGGGGGCGATGCTCTCGTCCGCGCCGCGATTCAACGGGGACGCGACCCCGCCGAAGCGACCGCGTGGCGGCGGCGGCTGGAGGCCATCGCGGCGTCCCCGGAACCCATCTCGTCACCGACCGATCGCGCCGACCTGGAGGATTTGTGGAACCTGATCTGAGCACAGCTACCGACGACGCCTCGCTTCTCGACGCGGCGGCGCAAGAAATGGGTCGGGTGGTCCTCGGGATGCCCGACTTGCTGCGCGGCGTCCTCATCGGTCTCGTCGCCGGTGGGCACGTGCTGCTGGAGGGTCCGCCAGGACTTGGAAAGACGTTGCTGGCGCGGGCCCTCTCCAACGTCGTTGGCGGCAACTTCCGCCGCATTCAGTTCACGCCCGACCTCATGCCAAGCGATGTCACCGGCAGCAACGTCTACGACCCGCGGTCCGGCCAATTCCAATTCCGACCGGGCCCGGTTTTCGCGCAGATCCTCCTTGCAGACGAAATCAACCGAGCGCCCGCCAAGACGCAGGCGGCATTGCTGGAAGCGATGGCCGAGTCCCGCGTGACGGTCGACGGCGAAACCCGCGACCTACCCCAGCCCTTTTTCTGCCTCGCGACGCAGAATCCGATCGAGTCCGAGGGCACCTACCCGTTGCCGGAAGCCCAACTCGACCGCTTCCTCGTCAAGCTCGTCGTCGACCACCCGCCCCGCGCCGTCGAACTCGCGCTCCTCCAGGCGTCCCTCGACGGCTTTGACGCGGCCGACCTGAGCAACACCCATCTGCGACAAGTGCTCGACCCCGCGGGCGTCCTCCGGGAACGCGCGGCCGCGCGGGCCGTCCGCGTCGACGCTGGCCTTCTCGGCTACGTCGCCGACATCGTCGGCCGCACGCGGCAACATCCAGCCGTCGAATTGGGCGCCAGCCCGCGAGCAAGCATCGCGCTCCTCCGCTGCGCACAGGTCGCGGCCCGTTTCGAAGGCCGCGCCTACGTGGTCCCGGACGACGTGAAATCGCTCGCGCCCCTCGTTCTTCGCCATCGCCTGCTCCTGCTGCCCGACGCGCTGCTGGAGGGTGCCCGCAGCGACGACGTCGTCGCCGCCATCCTGCGCGACGTCCCCGTCCCTGCCCATGCCTGAGGCCGGCCGCCGCGTCCCGTCGCTGCGTCTCGCGGCGTGCTTCATCGTCCCGGTCTTCGGGGCGTTGGGGACGACTGTGGGGTGGTGGAGTGTGACCGGCGTCCTGATCATCGACGCACTGCTGTGCGCGGTCGCCCTCGTCGACTTCGTCCTGGCGCCCACCGGGGTCGATGTCGCCAGAGAGGCGCCCCCCACCGCGATCGTCGGCGCCCCTGTCCCCATCACCGTGACCGTCACGGCCCAAAGGTCGGGCACCCTTTGGGTCCACGACGCCGGCACCGGCGTCGAACCTGCCGTCTCGCTCCGCGCCCGACGCGGGCAACCGGTCGCATGGAGTCGCCGATTCACCCCCTCTCGGCGCGGACGGGTGTCGTTGGGCCCCACCACGGTCCGAACCCCGAGCCCACTGGGTCTGTGGTGGTGGCAAAACCGCCTTCCTACCCCTGCCGAAATCCGCGTCTGGCCCGATTTCCGCGCCTTGCGACGGTTTACGATGCGTTCGCCAAGTCACGCGGCGCCGGCGCCCGTACGCACGCGACGGCGTCCAGGGGGCGAATCCGAATTCGAGCGCAATCGGCCCTACGTGGCGGGCGATCCGTACCGGACCATCGACTGGAAGGCGACGGCTCGACGCCGAGAATTCGTCAGCCGCGAATTCCAGCAAGAGAGCAACCAAAACCTCATCTTCCTGCTCGACGCCGGGCGGTCCGCCGGCGTCCGCGTCGGCGACGTCTCCTCCTTTGATCACGCCCTGAATGCGGCCATGATGTTGGGCCTGGTGGCCCTCAAGCGCGGCGACCGCGTCGGACTCTGCACGTTCGACGACCACATTCGCTCATGGGTCCCGCCGCGCGGCGGCGTGAGATCCGGAGCTCGGCTCGTCCAGAGCGTCGTCGACCTGGAGCCCTCCGAACGCGAACCGGATTGGCACCGCGCCCTGCGTTGGGTGAACCAGCGCGTCAAACGCCGGAGCCTGATCCTGTGGATGGGCCGGTCGCTTGACGACGCGAGCGCGGCCTCCCTGTCGGCGGTTGCCACTGCTCTCGGCCGCCGGCATGTCGTCGTGGTCGCCTGGATCCGCGACCCCGAATTGGAGGCGATGGCCGTCGATCGGGCCGACCCATGGACGGCTGCCGCCGCGTCCGAAATCCTCGCGAGGCGCGCGACGGCGCTGTCGGAACTGCGCCGCCGCGGCGTCACGGCCATCGACTGCGCCCACGACCAGCTGACCGCAGAGGTCATCGACACTTACCTGGAGGTCAAGGCGCGCGCGCGCCTCTGAAGCGTGCTCCCCACGAAAGGTTGACCTCGCCCCTCGGATCCGCGCACCCCGTGTAAGATAGGAGCGCGGCGCTTCCCCCGAGGATCCCATGTTCGGCCTCCGCCGCTGGTCCATCGCCCTGGCGCTTGCGACCACCACCCCCTGGCTTGCCATCTCCGATCGCGCCGAAGCCGCTGACGTCTTTGCCGTTGGGGGGCTCGTCGAGGTGCTCGGCGTCGCCGATCTGCCCGGCGACGGCATGACCCCCGTCGACGTGGCCGTGCTCGCCCTCGACGTCGCCGGCAAGCCGATGACGGGCCTCAAGTTCAAGCCCGAGGCGACCGCAGGCACCGTGGGCGCGTGGACAGAGACCGGAGGCGGGCTCTACCGCTTTACGTGGACGCCGCCGCTTGCCACCGCGGATCAAGACGTCACGTTGACCGTCCGCGGAAAGACGCCAGACAAGGGCATCGTCGCGGCCACCCGCGTCGTTCGCGTCCGTTCCTCAGGCGCCGCCACGTTGGGGCTGACGTCGAACCCCGAGAGCCTCGTGCTCGGCCAGACCCCAGAGGCCACGCTCAAGATCGCGGGCGGCGACGGCGCCCTCGCGGTTCGGTCGAGCGCCGGCCAGATCCTCGATCTGACCGACATGGGTGCCAATCGCAGCACCGCGCGCTTCGTCACGCCCAAGGTCAACTACCCGCAGCTCGCGGTCATCACGTCGATCGACGGCGCAGGCACGGGCAACGGCGTCGGCGCCACCGCGCTGCCACTCAGCGGCAGCGTCGAATACCCCGTCGAAGCCCCACCCAACGCGACCGTGTTGCTCAAGATCGCCGGTCGCGAATTTGGGCCTCGGCAGGCGAGCGCACAGGGCCAGGCCATCGTCCCGATCGTCGTTCCGCCTGGTGTGACCCGCGGCACGATCGTCAGCGTCGTCAACGGTCAAACGACGGAACTTCCGCTCGACCTGAAGGTCCCGGAAACCCGCAACGTGGCGCTCTTCGCCATGCCATCGGCCGTCCCCGCAGGCACCCGAATTCCCGTCCGCGTCGCCAAGTTCACGCCGGACGGCAAACCCGACCCCAACGCTCGCGTCGAACTCACGGTTTCCAAAGGGACGCTCGAGCCCGCAGTCCACACGTCGAACGGCGTCTACCTCGCGTGGTGGACGGCTCCGACCGCCGAAGGCCCCGTCACGATCGAAGTCGACATCCCCGGTTCGGCCGTCCAAAAGGACGCGCTCACGGTCAACGTGCTGCCGCCCCGTCCGACCCGCGTGGACGTGACCACCGACCCGACGACAATCCAGGACGGCCTCAGCCAACTCCGCGTATTTGTCCACCTCACCGGCCCGAACGGCGAGGGCCTTTCCGGCCGCGACCTCGCCATCCTGCCCACTGGCGGCAAGCCCGTCGGCACGGTCAAGGACCTCAAGAACGGCGACTACCAGCTCACGGTCGCGCCGGCGGACGCTGGCAACCTTACCGTCCAGGTCGTTCCCAAGCCGCCGGTGTCGACGAACCCCGTGCGCCACATTGTCCTGCTTCCGGCGAGCGAGCGGATCCTCAACAACGGCAATCGCAGCATGAACGTGGTCGTGGCCGCGGTCGATGCCTTTGGCAACCCTGTCGCGAACACGCCCGTCGAATTGGGTGTGTTGTCTGGCGGCGGGCGCATCCCGGCCAAGGTCACGACGGACGCCAACGGTCTCGCCTTCGTGGACTACACCTCAGGGACGAGCGCGGGCCTTGTCCGGCTGACCGCCTCGGCCGGCACGGCATCCGGCGCGGCCAACCTGCTGGCACTGCCCCCGGACGTCGGCGCGATCGACCTGCCAGACGTCGGAACGCCCTCGCAGGTGGCGACCTCCAAGGCTTGGGGGGAGGGCGTTCGCACGCTCGAGGTGCCGCGTGCCGGGTCCGCCGTGGCCGCCGCGGGCGTCGTCGCCGCCGTCCCCGACGCGACTCCCAAGGTCGAGGGCGCCCCGATCGATCGCTTCGAGGTTCTCCTCGACCCCGCGACGGGCGTTCCAGGCGGATCCGTTGCACTCACCGTCCGCGCGCTCGACGCCAAGGGTCAACCTGCCGCCGGGCGCCGCCTGGACTGGCTGACGAGCGCCGGCACGCTGACCCCCCAGACCGAGGTCGAGCCCGGCGCTTACCGCTCCGTGCTGCAAGCTCCTGCCGGCTTCACTGGCGAGGTCAAGGTCTCCATCGTGGCGCCGAACGGAACCACGACGCTCACCCGCGTGAACTTCGCCGCGGCCGCGGCCGTCGCGAGCGGGCCGGCTTGGGGCACCACCGACAGCGCGCCCGCACCCGCGCCCACAGCGGTTGCCGCGCCTACGCAGGCCTTGACCCCTACGACGGAGTCCGTCGCCAAGACCGAGACGCCCAAGCCTCCCAAAGAGCCGAAGGCCGCCAAGCAGCCGAAGTCCGACGGCGGGGACCACCCCATGCTCCGCGCCCACGCGTCGGGTGTGGTGTCGTCGTACAGCTACCTTCAGTCGCCTGGCGCGGACCCCGGTCCGCTGCTCCCGCAGACGTTGTCTGTCGGTGGCAGCGCGGGCGGTAGCCCGGCCGTCCCGGTCGGCTTCGACCTCGACGGTCGCGCCTGGTTCATGGACTACCTCGGCGCCCACGCCAACTTCCGTGGCACCACGTACGCCATCGCCGCGGCCGTCTTCTCCCAACCCGCCCCTGACTGGCTCTATGACATCACCGCGGAAGTCATCGGCCGCGTTCCGTTCGACCTTGGCGACGACCAGGTCTGGATCGGTGCCAAGGCTGGGTACAAGTACAACGACTTCATGATTTTCACCGGCTGCTTTGACCCTGGCTGCCAGGTGAACTTCGACGCTCTCGGTGTCCACGGCCTCGGCGTCGGCGGCGAAGCAGGTGCCGAGCTCGGCGACTTCTACTTGGTCGCCGGGTACACCCACGGCCTCGCGAACGGCTCGACGCCCTACGCATCCATCGTCGATGCCGACCTCGGCTGGGACATCACCGAGAACTTCCACGCCAACCTCGGCTTCTCGTCGATCGGCCGGGACGTCGACCTCGCGGGGGCCGAGAGCGAAGCCATCCGGGGCACCTTGTCGGACGACCAGCTCGTGTTCCGCCTCGGCGCCGGCATCACGTACTGACCGATCTGGCGGAAGCGCCACGACCGGTCGCGGGTTGGCGCCACGTGGCATAGGTGCCGCCCGGAGGTACACATGACGGCTTGCTTGTGGGCGTTGCTCCTTTCGCAAAGCGCGGCTGCTCAGGACGGGGGCGCGCGCACCTGGACGCTCGACGCTCTCCGCAGCTGGCTGTACGTCGTGGTCTACTACGACCCCGATCGCTTCACGCCGATCACGGCCCACGACCACGTCGTCAAAGCGACCACGTTTGACGGTGCCGTCACGTGGGACCCAGCCCAGCCTGGCGCATGCAACATCAAGATCTCGTTCGCGCCGAGCGCCCTCGTGATCGACCCGCCGGGGGCACGCGAGCGCGAGAAGTTGGACCCCGAAGGGGCGGTCGACGACGGCGCCAAGAAGACGATCTCGAACAATATGTTCAGCAAGGGCAACCTGAACTTTCCCGCCGTAGGCACGATTACCTTTCAGTCGACGACGTGTGCAGCCGGCGCCAACGGCAAGACCGACGTCACCGGCGACCTGTCCATCCGGGGCCTTGCGAAGCGCGTCACCGTGCCGATGGCCATTTCGGCGACAGAGACGGCGTTTTCCGCCAAGGGCACCTTCACGATGAATCACAGCGACTTCGGGATGTCCCCCTTCACCTTGGGCCCAATGACGCCAAAGAACAAAGAGGCCCTCAAGTTCGTCGTGGACGTCGTCGGACGCTGACCGCTCACAAATTGCGGCGGTACTCCCCGCCGACGCCGTAGAGCGCGCCGCTGATCTGACCCAACGTCGCGACGCGCACGGTGTGCATCAACTCGCCGAAGACATTGCCACCCGAAAGGGCCACCTCTTGCAGCCGGCGCAGCGCGGCGGGGGCCTCGTCGCGGTGACGCGCCTGGAAGGCCGCCACGGAGGCAATTTGCGCGCGCTTGTCCTCGTCGGAAGACCGCCGCAACTCGATGTCCGGCTGGACGTAGTCATCGCGTAGGGTCGCAGGGTCCAGGAACATGTTGATTCCGACGATGGGCAGGCTCCCGTCGTGTTTGCGCCGCTCGTACAGCAGCGACTCCTCCTGGATACGCATGCGCTGGTACATCCACTCCATGGCGCCAAGTACGCCGCCACGCTCGGTGATGCGGTCGAATTCCTGGAGGACGGCCTCCTCGACGACGTCCGTCAGGTATTCGGCGAAATAACTGCCCTGCCAAGGGTTTTCGTTCTTCGCCAGGCCCAGTTCCCGCTGGATGATCAGTTGGATCGCCATCGCACGGCGCACCGACTCTTCGGTCGGCGTCGTAATCGCCTCATCGTAGGCATTCGTGTGAAGGCTGTTGCAGTGGTCGACGAGCGCCAGCAACGCTTGCAGAGTCGTGCGGATGTCGTTGAATTGGATTTCGCGGGCGTGAAGCGATCGTCCGGAGGTCTGCACATGGTACTTCAGCTTCTGGCTGCGGTCGGTCGCGCCATAAAGGTCGCGCATGGCCAACGCCCAGATGCGCCGGGCCACGCGGCCGATGACCGTATACTCGGGGTCCAAGCCATTCGAGAAGAAGTAGGACAGATTCGGGGCAAAGCTGTCGACGTCGATGCCGCGCGCCTTCCACGCTTCCACATACGTGAATCCGTTGGACAACGTAAACGCCAGCTGGCTGATCGGATTCGCGC